>LNAP01000966.1_pt1 | contig 31324 bp, 26 predicted proteins | sample 602601 | NCBI WGS metagenome assembly LNAP01 (sample SAMN02440304, study PRJNA202911) | soil metagenome | biome: Subtropical and temperate rainforests or woodlands; isolation source: soil samples (1 kg each in a 20% v/v slurry with milli Q water) were... ...
GCCGTCAGCCAGCCCTGCCCCTGCCCCTTGAGGAAACGCGGTACGCCCGACTCGATACTTGCAGTGCAGATGACCCGGGTGTCGCCGAACTCGACCAGCACCGAACCTTCGGCATGCTTGGTGTAATTGCGCGTGATACGGATCGAGCGCAGCTGATCGGCGGCACGGCCACTGGGACGCTTCATGTAGGTACATCCTGCTTCGGGGTAAGAGTGCCGGGCATTATAGAAGGCTTGTCCGCAAAAGGGGCCGATTGCCGCCGCAACCCCGCTGACGGTTTTTCCTTTACAATCCTCCGCCTTTCGCCATCCGCATCGAGAGGTCTCCCGATGGTCCACAGCATGACGGCCTTCGCCCGCAGCGAGCTGGCCGGCCCCCACGGCACCCTCAGCTGGGAAATCCGCTCGGTCAATCATCGCTACCTGGAACCGCATCTGCGCTTGCCGGAGGCCTTTCGCGACCTTGAGGGCGCGGTGCGCGAAGCCCTGCGCAAAGGGCTGTCGCGCGGCAAGGTCGAATGCACCCTGCGCTTCGCCGAGGATGCCGGCCGCGGCGAGCTGCAGCTCGACCGCGAACGCGCCAGCCAGCTGATCGCCGCGGCCGAAAGCGTAGCCGCGCTGATCAGGCAGCCGGCGCCGATCGACCCGCTGCAGGTGCTCGGCTGGCCCGGCGTACTGGTTGGCGATGCAATCGACCCACAGGCGCTGAACCAGAGTGCCCTGCAACTGTTCCACGACGCCCTGGCGCAGCTCCGGGAAGGCCGCCAGCGCGAGGGCGAGGAACTGGCCAAACTGCTCAATGAACGCCTGGACGGCATGCTCGTGGAAGTCGCCACGCTACGCGAGCAGGTGCCGCAAATGCTCGCCGCCCAGCGGCAGAAAGTGCTCGACCGCTGCGCGGAAATGCAGGTCGCACTCGATCCGCAGCGCCTGGAACAGGAAATGGTCCTGCTGGCGCAGAAGAGCGATGTCGCCGAAGAACTCGACCGCCTCGCCACCCATGTCGGTGAAGTGCGCCGGGTACTCAAGGCCGGGGGCGCCGCCGGGCGGCGCCTGGACTTCCTGATGCAGGAACTCAACCGCGAAGCCAACACCCTAGGCTCCAAGGCGTTCGATCCGCGCAGCACCCAGGCGGCGGTCAACCTCAAGGTGCTGATCGAGCAGATGCGCGAGCAGGTGCAGAACATCGAATAGCCGGCGGGCACGCACAACCGCCGGGCTATTGTCACAGTCAGATATTCATCGAGTTCCAGGAAACCGTCATGTCCGCCACAACCGGCACGCTCTATATCGTTTCCGCGCCTTCCGGGGCCGGCAAGACCAGTCTGGTCAAGGCACTGATCGATGCCCAGCCGCAGGTCCGGGTGTCGGTATCGCATACCACCCGCGCCATGCGCCCGGGCGAGGTCGACGGGGTCAACTACCACTTCGTCAGCCGCGAGGACTTTCTCGAACGTCTCGAACGCGACGAATTCCTCGAGCATGCCGAAGTGTTCGGCAACCTCTACGGCACCTCGCAACGCTGGCTGGAACAGACCCTCGCCGAAGGCTACGACCTGATTCTGGAGATCGACTGGCAAGGCGCCCAGCAGGTGCGCCGGCTGATGCCGCAGGCCAAATCGATCTTCATCCTGCCGCCGACCCAGGAGGCCCTGCGCCAGCGCCTGAACAACCGCGGCCAGGACAGCGACGAGATCATCGAGCGGCGCATGCGCGAAGCGGTCAGCGAGATGAGCCATTACGTCGAATACGACTACCTGGTAATCAACGACGATTTCGCCCACGCGCTGATCGACCTGCAGGCGATCTTCCGCGCCAATCAGCTCCGCCAGCCGGCTCAGCAGCAGCGTCATATGCGCCTGCTGAGCGATCTGCTCGCCTAGAAACGCAGAACCCCGGCGCCGTTGCCGACGCCGGGGTTCATTTCGTCACCGCCGGATCACACCTGGCGGTAGATCACCGACCCTTCGTCCTTGAAGCGCTCGGCCTGCTCGGCGAAACCCGCCTCGATGGCCTTCTGCTCGTCGGTCAGACCGTTCTCGGCAGCGTATTCGCGCACTTCCTGAGTGATCTTCATCGAGCAGAACTTCGGCCCGCACATGGAGCAGAAGTGCGCGACCTTGGCCGAATCCTTGGGCAGCGTCTCGTCGTGGTAGCTGCGCGCGGTGTCCGGGTCCAGGCCCAGGTTGAACTGGTCTTCCCAGCGGAACTCGAAGCGCGCCTTGCTCAAGGCGTTGTCGCGGATCTGCGCGCCCGGGTGCCCCTTGGCAAGGTCGGCGGCATGCGCGGCGATCTTGTAGGTGATGATGCCGGTCTTCACGTCATCCTTGTTCGGCAGGCCGAGGTGCTCCTTGGGCGTGACGTAGCAGAGCATGGCGCAGCCGAACCAGCCGATCATCGCGGCGCCGATGCCGCTGGTGATGTGGTCGTAGCCGGGGGCGATATCGGTGGTCAGCGGCCCGAGGGTGTAGAACGGCGCCTCGTCGCAGCACTCCAGCTGCTTGTCCATGTTCTCCTTGATCATGTGCATCGGCACGTGGCCGGGGCCTTCGATCATGCACTGCACGTCGTGCTTCCAGGCGATCTTGGTCAGTTCGCCGAGGGTTTCCAGCTCGCCAAACTGCGCGGCGTCGTTGGCATCGGCAATCGAGCCCGGACGCAGGCCGTCGCCCAGCGAGAAGCTGACGTCGTAGGCCTTCATGATTTCGCAGATATCGTCGAAGTGGGTGTAGAGGAAGTTTTCCTTGTGATGCGCCAGGCACCACTTGGCCATGATCGAGCCGCCGCGGCTGACGATGCCGGTGACGCGCTTGGCGGTCAGTGGCACGTAGCGCAGCAACACGCCGGCGTGGATGGTGAAGTAGTCCACGCCCTGCTCGGCCTGCTCGATCAGTGTGTCGCGGAACAGCTCCCAGGTCAGGTCCTCGGCGATGCCGTTGACCTTCTCCAGCGCCTGGTAGATCGGCACGGTGCCGATCGGCACCGGCGAGTTGCGGATGATCCACTCGCGGGTTTCGTGGATGTGCTTGCCGGTGGACAGGTCCATGACGGTGTCCGAGCCCCAGCGGATGCCCCAGGTCAGCTTGGCGACTTCTTCCTCGATGGAGGAGCCCAGCGCCGAGTTGCCGATGTTGCCGTTGATCTTCACCAGGAAGTTGCGGCCGATGATCATCGGCTCCAGCTCGGTGTGGTTGATGTTGGCGGGGATGATCGCGCGGCCGCGGGCGACTTCACTGCGGACGAATTCGGCGGTGATTTCCTTCGGAATGCTGGCGCCGAAGCTCTGGCCGGCGTGCTGCTCCTTGAGCAGGCCCGCCTCGCGCGCTTCGGCCAGCTTCATGTTTTCGCGGATGGCGACGTATTCCATCTCGGGCGTGATGATGCCCTGCTTGGCGTAGTGCATCTGGGTGACGTTGCGCCCGGCCTTGGCGCGGCGCGGGTTACGCACGTGGGCGAAGCGCATGGCAGTCAGTTCGGCGTCGTCCAGGCGACGCTGGCCGAACTCGGAGGACAGCCCCGGCAGCTTCTCGGTGTCGCCGCGCTCCTCGATCCAGGCGCTGCGCACGTCGGCCAGGCCCTTGCGCACGTCGATGGTCACGTTCGGATCGGTGTAGGGGCCGGAGGTGTCGTAGACAGTGACCGGCGCGTTGATCTCGCCACCGAAGGCAGTCGGAGTGACGTCCAGGCTGATCTCGCGCATCGGCACACGAATATCCGGGCGCGAACCCTGCACGTAGACCTTCTGCGAACGCGGGAACGGCTGGATGGATTGCTGATCGACCTGGGCGCTTTCGCTCAGATTCTTGTTGCTTTGCACGCTCATGGGCTTCTCCACGGGAAATGTCGGAGCGAACCTGAGCAACACGGCGGGTCAAGGGCATCGGGGTGCGCCGGAACTGGCGCCGAGAGCCTCGCCGGTAACTGGCGAGTACATCTTGTTCCCTACGCAGGCCTTAACCTGATCAGGTTCAACGGGATCCGGAACTTTCCGATCTCAGCCTTCGCATCAAGGCACCCCGACAAGAACGCCGTCGAGTCTAATCAAGAGCCGCGGGAAAAACCACGCCGGCGCCGCCACAAGCCGACCGTTCGGTCATTTTTCCCCGCCGCACGCCGGACAATCGCTGCGCCTTGACCCTCCCTGGCCCGCCGCTTAGCCTTGCCCATCACTTCAATTCAGGATGAGCCGAGATGCTGCACAGACTTCCCCTGGCCATCGCCGTGGCAGCCATCTTCGCCGGGACGGCCTGGGCCGAAACCCCGCTCGCCAGCCGCACCGATCTGGTCAGCGTCTACCAGCATGCGGTCGACAACAACGCCGACCTCGCAGCCGCCCGTGCACAGTTCCGTGCGCGCCAGGAGGTGGTGCCGCAGGCACGCGCCGGGCTGCTGCCCAATCTCAGCGCCGGCGCCGAGCTGAGCGACAACGAAACGGATGTCGACACCCACCTGGGCTCGCGCTCGCTGTCGCGCAGCGGCACCGCCTACCAGGCAACGCTGAGCCAGCCGCTGTTCCGCGCCGATCGCTGGTTTCAGCTCAAGGCCGCCGAGGCCATCAGCGAGCAGGCGGCACTGGAATACTCCATCGCCGAACAGGATCTGATCCTGCAGAGCGCGCAAGCCTACTTCGCCGTGCTGCGTGCGCAGGACAACCTCGCCGCATTGAAGGCCGAGGAAGCGGCGTTCAAGCGGCAGCTGGACCAGGCCAACGAACGCTTCGAGGTCGGCCTGTCCGACCGCACCGACGTACTCGAAGCCCAGGCCGGCTTCGATACCGCACGCGCCAATCACCTGATTGCCCAGCGGCAAGTCGACGATGCGTTCCAGGCACTGTTCACCCTGACCAACCGCGAGTACCTCGCGCTGGAAGGCATCCGCCACAGCCTGCCGGTACTGGCGCCGACACCGAACGACGCCGGTGCCTGGGTCGATACCGCCAGCCGGCAGAACCTCAACCTGCTGGCGGTGAACTATGCCGTGACCGCCGCCGAAGAAACCCTGCGCCAGCGCCGCGCCGGCCACGCGCCGACGCTCGATGCGGTGGCGTCATACCGCAAGGGCGACAACGATGCGCTGGGTTTTTCCAACAGCGGGATGAGCGATGCGCTGCCGAACTACCCGCGCTACACCGGCGATGCCGAGCAGCGCAGCATCGGCCTGCAGCTGAACATTCCGCTGTACAGCGGCGGCCTGACCCGTTCGCAGAGTCGCGAAGCCTTCCACCTGCTCAGCCAGAGTGAACAGCAGCGTGAGAGCCTGCGCCGCCAGGTCGTCGAAGCCACACGCAACCTGCATCGTGCGGTGAACACCGACATCGAGCAGGTGCAGGCGCGCCGGCAGTCGATCATCTCCAACCAGAGCGCGCTGGAGGCCACGGAAATCGGCTATCAGGTGGGTACGCGCAATATCGTCGACGTGCTCGACACTCAGCGTCGGCTGTACGCTGCGGTGCGCGACTACAACAACGCCCGCTACGACTACATCCTCGACAATCTGCGCCTGAAACAGGCCGCCGGCACGCTGAACCCGGACGACCTGCAGCAGCTGGCCGCCTACCTCAAGCCTGACTACGACCCGGACAGCGACTTCCTGCCGACGGACTTGCCGCAGACCATCGGCCAGCCCGTGCGCATCGACTGACAGCACGGCGGCCGCACTCCGCGGACGGCGAGTCGGACACGCCGGTTACCTCGGCGGACGCTCCGCGCGGCCAGCGAGCAGCCCCGCCAAGGCGGCCAGCAAACGCTGCAGCGCGCCCTGATTGGCTTTGAGCACCGTCAGCCCGGCCGCACGCATGCGTTCGGCGCTGACCGGCTCGCGCCACAGCCGGTCGACGCTATCGGTCAGCTCGACGACGTCGGCCACTTCCAGCAGCGCACCGGCCGCACGCAACTGCGCCGATATCTCGAGGAAATTGAACAGATGCGGGCCAGTGAGCACGGGTTTGCCCAGCGCCGCCGGTTCCAGCAGGTTGTGTCCGCCGTTGGGCACCAGGCTGCCGCCGACGAAGGCAATGTCCGCCAGTGCATAAAGAAACAGCAGCTCGCCCATGGTATCGCCGAGCAGCACCTGCGTATGTGCGGTGACGGCCTCACCCTGCGAGCGCCGGACCGTGGCGAAACCCTGCTGACGGCACAGCTCGGCCATCGCCGCAAAGCGTTCCGGATGGCGCGGCACCAGGATAAGCAGCGCCTGCGGATGCCGCTCCAGCAGGCGCCGATGCGCCGCCAGGACGATCTCGTCTTCGCCAGCATGGGTGCTCGCCGCGATCCACACCGGCCGCTGTAGCGCGCCCCACTGCTTGCGCAGTTCGCCCGCGCGCGCCAGTAGCGCCGGGTCGATGGTCAGATCGAACTTGATCGAGCCGGTGACCTCGACACACTCGCTGCGCGCGCCCAACGCGAGAAAACGCTCCGCCTCGGCGGCCGTCTGCACGGCGATCAGGCTCAGTTCGCTCAGCATCGGCGCCGTCAGGCGAGCAAAGCGGGCGTAACCGCGCGCCGAGCGTTCGGATAGCCGCGCATTGGCCAATGCCACCGGAATGCCGCGCTGCGCGCATTGATGGATGTGGTTGGGCCACAGCTCGGTTTCCATCACCACCGCCAGCCGCGGCCGCGTACGCTCGAGAAAGCGTGCCGCTGCCCAGGGTAGGTCGTAGGGTAGGTAGCAGTGCTGCACGCGGTCACCGAATAACGCGCGGATTCGCTCGGAGCCGGTCGGCGTCATACAGGTGACGGTGATCGGCAAGTCGGGATGGCGCGCCATCAGCTCGCGGATCAGTGGTGCCGCTGCAATGCTCTCGCCTACCGACACTGCGTGCAGCCAGATGCCGCCGGGTTCGAGCGGCGGCAGACCGATGGCGAAGCGCTCGCCGATGCGCCGCGCATAGGCCGGCGCCCGCCACGCGCGCCAGAGCAGGCGGAGGATCACCAGCGGCAGGCCGAGGTGAAACAGCAGGGTATAGAGGGTGCGATTCATGGGGGCGCAGTTTACTCGAAAGCAGCGCTGCCGCCGCGCCCCGGTTGCTCACCAGCGAAGGCCGGCGCCGCCCCGCGAACAGCCGCAAGCATGGCCCCTCAATCGCTCGGATGGCGCGGTACTGGACCGTCTGGACGACCGGCCTTGAGGCTGCCTCGCCTTTTCGTCTAGCCTGCCCATCCACCCGTTCTTTCCGGTGCCTCATGTGCCTGATCGTTTTCGCCTGGCGCCCCGGGCACGCACTGCCGCTGCTGCTGGCCGCCAACCGTGACGAGTTCCACGCCCGCCCCAGCCTGCCGCTGGCCGCCTGGGAGGATGCTCCTTCCATCATCGGCGGGCGCGATCTGCTGGCAGGCGGCACCTGGTTGGGCGTGCGTCCCGATGGCCGCTTCGCCGCGCTGACCAACATCCGCATCGGCGGTCAGCCAGCCGGCCGACGCAGCCGCGGCGAGCTGGTGGAGCGTTACCTGCGCGGCGAGCTGGCGCCGGCCGATTATCTTGCCGGGCTGAGCGCAGGCATCGAGGACTATGCCGGCTTCAACCTGCTGGTTGGTACCGCGCGAGAGCTCTGGCATTTCAATTCCCAGTCCGCGACGCCGCGACGACTCGAGGCTGGCGTCTATGGCCTGTGCAACGCCGATCTGGATACGCCCTGGCCGAAGTTGCGCCGAGCGCGCACCGCATTGGCCACCCGGCTGGAGCTGGCCGACACCGAGTCGCTGCTGCAACTGCTGGACGACCATGAGCGGGCGCCCGATGCGGAGCTGCCGAGCACCGGCGTGCCGCTGGAATGGGAGCGTCTGTTATCGAGCGTCTTCATCGCCAGCAGCGAATACGGCACGCGCGCCAGTACCGCGCTGCTGCGCTGGCAGAACGGTGCACTGGATATCCATGAACGGCGTTTCGGTCCGGACGGGTTGCTCGGCGATACGCACTATCGCCTGCCGGCGCGCGACTGAGCCAACCGCCGCGTCACACCGCGGCGGAAGGGTTGATCAGGCGATTCAGACCAAGATTGCGCAGCGTCAGCTGCACCGTGGCGTGGATCACCTGCGGGCTGTCGAGCACCATCACCCGCGCCAGCAGTTCGCGGGCGGTCTGCAGGCTGACCTGGCGCAGCAGCCACTTGACCTTGGGCAGGTTGGTGGCGTTCATCGACAGGCTGTCGAAACCCATCGCCAGCAGCAGCATGGCGGCGGCCGGATCGCCGGCCATCTCGCCGCAGATACTCACCGGGCGTCCCTCGGCATGCGCCTCGTGAACCACGCGCTGCAGGGCCTCGAGCACGGCCGGATGCAGATAGTCGTAGAGATCGGCCACGCGCGGATTGTTGCGGTCGACCGCGAGCAGGTACTGGGTCAGATCGTTGGAGCCGACCGAGATGAAGTCCACCAGACGCGCCAGCTCGCGCGTCAGGTAGACCGCCGCGGGCACCTCGATCATCACGCCCACCGGCGGCATCTGCACGTCCAGGCCTTCGTCGCGCACCTCGCCCCAGGCGCGGTGAATCAGGTGCAGCGCCTCTTCCAACTCGCGCAGCCCGGAAATCATCGGCAGCAGGATACGCAGGTTATTCAGCCCGACACTGGCCTTGAGCATCGCACGGGTCTGCAGCAGGAAGATTTCCGGGTGATCCAGCGTGACGCGGATGCCGCGCCAGCCGAGGAACGGATTCTCTTCCTTGATCGGGAAATACGGCAGCGACTTGTCGCCACCAATGTCCAGGCTGCGCATGGTGACAGGCAGCGGATGGAACGCCTCCAGCTGCTCGCGATAGATCGCCATCTGTTCCTTTTCGCTGGGGAAGCGCTCCTTGATCATGAAGGGCACTTCGGTGCGATACAGGCCGACGCCCTCGGCGCCACGCTCCTGCGCGCGCACCACATCGGCGAGCAGGCCGGTGTTGACCCACAGCGGGATACGCCGGCCATCGGTGGTCTCGCAAGGCAGCTCGCGCAGCACGTCGAGCCCTTCGGAGAGCTGGCGTTCCTGCTCGGCGAGCACTGCGTACTGTTCGCGCAGCACCTTGCCGGGGTTGGTGATGATCTCGCCGCGATAGCCGTCGATGATCAGCTCGATGCCGTCGACCTTCGAATACGGCAGATCGACCGCGCCCATCACCGTGGGAATGCCCATCGCCCGCGCCAGAATCGCCACGTGCGAGTTACTCGAGCCGAGCACCGACACCATGCCGGCGAGCTTGCCTTCGGGCACCTCGCCGAGCATCGCCGGTGATAGCTCCTCGCTGACCAGGATGGTCTTGTCCGGGTAGGTAAGCGTCTGCTGGCGGGCCTCCTGCAGGTAGGAGAGCAGGCGGCGGCCGATGTCCTTGACGTCCGAGGCGCGCTCGCGCAGGTAGGCGTCGTCCATCAGTTCGAAACGCCGCACGTGCTCGGTCACCACCTGACGCAGCGCACCCTGCGCCCACTGCCCGGTACGGATGACCTTGGCCACCTCGCCGGCCAGCGCCGAGTCGTCGAGCATCATCAGGTAGACATCGAACAGTGCGCGCTCTTCCTTGCGCATCTGGTTGGCGAGCTTCTCGGACAGCGCGCGCATGTCCGCGCGTACCGCCTCGAGTGCCGTCTCGAACAGCGCCAGCTCGGCACCGATGTCATCGACGGTCTTGTCCGGCACCACGTCCAGATCGGCCGGCGGCAACACCACCACCGCTGTGCCGACACAGGCGCCCGGCGCGCCGGGGATGCCGACGAAACGCGTTTCCTGGATACCCTTGCCCTGGCGGCCGAGGCCGCGGATCGAGCCGGTCGCCTCGGCATGGGCGATGACACCGGCGAGCTGCGCGCTCATGGTGACGAGAAATGCCTCCTCCCCTTCATCGAACTGCCGGCGCTCCCTCTGCTGGATGACCAGCACGCCCATTACCCGTCGATGGTGGATGATCGGTGCACCGAGGAAGGACGCGTAACGCTCCTCGCCGGTTTCGGCGAAGTAGCGATAGCGCGGGTGTTCGGAGGCGTGCTCGAGATTGAGCGGCTCCTCGCGGGTGCCGACCAGGCCGACCAGACCTTCGTTGGGCGCCATGCTGACCTTGCCGATGGCGCGCTTGTTCAGGCCTTCAGTGGCCATCAGCACGAAGCGTTCGGTTTCCGGATCGAGCAGATAGACCGAGCAGACATGGCTGCCCATGGCCTCCTTGACTCTCAGCACGATGATGCCCAATGCCGCCTTGAGGTCCTTGGCGGCGTTCACTTCCTGGACAATCTTGCGCAGCGTGCCGAGCATGCTCAGAGGCTTTCTCCCCGATTTTTCAGTCCCGCACGGGTAGGCGCGGTGCGAGTTCTTTGAGTGCGCGACGGTAGACCTCGCGCTTGAAGGTGACGACCTGGCCCAGCGGATACCAGTAACTGACCCAGCGCCAACCATCGAATTCGGGTTTGCCGGTCAGATCCATACGCACCCGTTCTTCGGCGCCGGTCAGGCGCAGCAGAAACCACTTCTGCTTCTGGCCAATGCACAGCGGCTGGCTGTGCGTACGCACCAGACGCTGCGGCAGACGATAGCGCAACCAGCCACGGGTGCAGGCGAGGATGTTCACATCCCGCTCTTCCAGCCCGACTTCCTCGTTCAGTTCGCGGTACAGCGCTTCTTCGGGCGTCTCGCGCGGGTTGATGCCACCCTGCGGAAACTGCCAGGCGTCCTGGTTGATCCGCCGCGCCCACAGCACCTGTCCGACATCATTGGTGAGGATGATGCCGACATTCGGGCGAAAACCATCGGAATCGATCACGGCTAGCAACCTCGCAAACGCATGTCGCCGCATTGTTCCACAAAACGGCGATCAGCCGAAAGCGCGGCACGCCGCCAGTTTCCGCATCATCGGGCGCCGCCAAGCGCGAGCAGGTCTGGCGCCGCCGCCACATTTGGTTATGCTGGCGCCGCCATTCATCTTGCGAAGGAATCCATCCGTGCGCCTGGCTCTATTCGATCTCGACAATACCCTGCTGGCCGGTGACAGCGATCATGCCTGGGGGGAGTTTCTCTGCCAGCGCGGCCTGGTAGACGTCGACACCTATCGTGCGCGCAATGACGCCTTCTATCAGGACTACCTCGACGGCAAGCTCGACGTGCACGCCTATCAGAATTTCTGCCAGGAAATTCTCGGCCGCACCGACATGCCGCAGCTGGCGCAATGGCACGCGGACTTCATGCGCGAGCATATCGAGCCGATCGTGCTGGCCAAGGGCGAGGCGCTGGTGCGTCAACATCTGGAAGCCGGCGACCGCGTCGCCATCATCACCGCCACCAACCGTTTCATCACCGGCCCGATCGCCGCACGGCTGGGTGTGCAGACCCTCCTGGCCACCGAGTGCGAAATGCAGGACGGCCGCTACACGGGGCGTCTGATCGACATCCCCTGCTTCCAGGAAGGCAAGGTCGAGCGCATCGAGCGCTGGCTCGACGAAAGCGGGCAATCGCTCGAGGGCAGCTACTTCTACAGCGATTCGCGCAACGATCTGCCACTGCTGGAGCGCGTCAGCCATCCGGTCGCGGTCGACCCGGACCCGACCCTGCGCAGCATCGCCGAACAGCGTGGCTGGCAGATCATCTCGCTGCGCTGATGCCGCCGGTTCAGGCCGGCTTGGCTCCCATCAGCGCGCTGATCGCCAGCAGCACCAGCAGGATCAGGCCCGCATAGGACAGGCTGAATCCCAGCAGCCGCGCGGGTGCCGGCGCCTCGCCGAGCGCGACCCAGGCCCGTAGGCGCCCGGCCAGCAGCAGCCCGAGCGGCAGCAGCAGCACGAACAGCAGCGAGCTGACCAGCAGCCACAACTGGCCCAGCGGCCAGCCGGCCAGATGCACCAGCCACCAGCCGCTCACCGGCAGTGAAAGACCGAGCAACGCCAGCAACGGCAGCGACAGCCGGCGCGTGCGCCGCAGCTTGCCTTGCAGCACAGCCGCATCGCCGCGACGCCAGCTACGCCAGAGCAACACCAAGTGCGCGGCGATCCCGAGAATCAGCAATACCGCCGAGGCACCGTGGACGATTCGCAGCAGCAGATAGTGGTCCATGCGCTCTCCTTAGACGCCCGCTCAGCCGAGGAATAGCCGATAGGCCGGGTTGTCGCTTTCATCCCAGTAGCGGTAGCCGATCTTTTCCAGCGCCGCCGGCACCAGATGGCGCTCCTCGGCCGGCACCTGCAGGCCGGCGACGACACGGCCATCGGCGGCGCCGTGGTTGCGGTAATGGAACATCGAGATGTTCCAGCGCCCGCCCAGCTTGTTGAGGAAGTTGAACAGCGCGCCGGGGCGCTCGGGGAACTCGAAACGCAGCACCATCTCGTCGCTCACCCCCGCCGCATGGCCGCCGACCATATGGCGGATATGCAGCTTGGCCAGCTCGTTATCGGTCAGATCGAGCACCGGAAAGCCCTTGTCACGCAGCCCTTCGACCAGCGCCGCGCGCGGGTCGTTCTCCGGGTGGGTCTGCACACCGACGAAAATGTGCGCCTCGCCATTGGTGTGATAGCGATAGTTGAATTCGGTGATCTGCCGCTTGCCGATCGCCTCGCAGAAGGCCTTGAAACTGCCCGGCTGCTCGGGAATGGTCACAGCGATGATCGCCTCGCGCTTCTCGCCCAGCTCGGCGCGCTCGGCGACGTGGCGCAGGCGGTCGAAGTTGACGTTGGCGCCCGAATCGATGCCTACCAACACCTGACCGCTGACGCCGTCGCGCTCGACGTACTTCTTGATCCCGGCCACGGCCAGAGCACCGGCCGGCTCGGTGATCGAGCGGGTATCGTCGTAGATATCCTTGATCGCCGCACAGATCTCGTCGGTGCTGACGGTGATCACCTCGTCGACGTAATGCCTGCAGACATCGAAGGTGTGCTGGCCGATCTGCGCTACCGCCACGCCATCGGCAAACAGCCCGACCTGCTCCAGCGTGACGCGCTCCCCGGCCGCCAGCGCCGCCTGCAGGCAGTTGGAGTCGTCCGGCTCGACGCCAATCACCTTGGTCTGCGGATACAGGTATTTCACGTACGCCGCGATGCCTGCCACCAGCCCGCCGCCGCCCACCGGCACGAAGATCGCGTCGATCGGCCCCTGGTGCTGACGCAGAATTTCCATCGCCACGGTGCCCTGGCCGGCGATCACGTCGGGATCGTCGTAGGGGTGGATGTAGACCAGCCCTTTCTCCTCGACCAGCTTCAGCGAATAGGCCAACGCCTCGGGGAACGCATCGCCATGCAGCACCACCTTGCCGCCGCGGGCGCGCACGCCCTGCACTTTCAGCTCCGGCGTGGTCCGCGGCATGACGATGGTGGCCTTGATCCCCAGCTGCTTGGCCGCCAGCGCAACGCCCTGGGCGTGGTTGCCAGCCGATGCAGTGACCACGCCGCGCGCCAGCTCCTCCGGCGACAGCTGCGCCAGTTTGTTATAGGCGCCGCGCACCTTGAAGGAGAACACCGGCTGCAGGTCCTCGCGCTTGAGCAGAATCTGGTTGCCGATACGCTCGGATAGCTGACGGGCGGGTTGCAGCGGAGTTTCGACGGCGACGTCGTAGACGCGCGAGGTGAGGATCTTCTTGACGTAGTGTTCGAGCATTCTGGCTATCTTGGCGGGCATTACGGAGGGATCGGGCGAGTCTACTCCGCGACACCCGCGGCGACCACCGGCAATCGGCCATCCCGGCGCCGGCGCATCCGTCGGGCCAGCCGCCGCCGACTACGGGCTATAATCGACGCCTCGTCAATCCAGCCCCGGACCCTCCATGACCCAGGATCAGCTCAAGCAGGCCGTCGCCCAGGCCGCTGTCGACTACATCGTGCCCAAGCTCAACGACCGCAGCATCGTCGGCGTCGGCACCGGCTCGACCGCCAACTTCTTCATCGACCTGCTGGCCAAGCACAAGGGCTTCTTCGATGGCGCGGTGGCCAGCTCCGAGGCCACCGCCGAGCGCCTGAAGCAGCACGGCATTCCGGTCTACGACCTGAACTCGGTCCGCGAACTGGAGTTCTACGTCGACGGCGCCGACGAGGCCAACAAGCACCTCGAGCTGATCAAGGGCGGCGGCGCCGCGCTGACCCGCGAGAAGATCGTCGCGGCCGTGGCCAAGACCTTCATCTGCATCGCCGATGGCAGCAAGCTGGTCGAACAGCTCGGCACCTTCCCGCTACCGGTAGAGGTCATTCCGATGGCACGCAGCCATGTCGCCCGCGAGCTGGTGAAGCTTGGCGGCGACCCGGTCTATCGCGACGGCGTGGTGACCGATAACGGCAACGTGATCCTCGACGTGCACAACCTGATGATCGGCTTTGCGCCGGAGCTCGAAGGCAAGATCAACGACATCGTCGGCGTGGTCTGCAACGGACTGTTTGCGATGCGCCCGGCCGATCTGCTGCTGCTCGGCACCGCCAGCGGCGTACAGACGCTGACGCGCTGAAGCGAAGCGGCGGTTTCGCTCGGCTGCGGCTACGCTTGTGGATACTGCGTCGGCTCCGGCGCAGCTCGCCACAGGAGGTGTCGCCATGCCCGGCAAGTTCCAGTTGAAGAAAACCGCCAACGGTCAGTTCCATTTCAACCTGCTGGCCAGCAACGGCCAGGTCATTCTCACCAGCGAGCAATACGAAGCTCACGCTTCGGCCGTCAACGGCATCGATTCGGTACGCAAGAACGCCACCCGCGAAGGCGCGTTCGAGATCAAAGAGTCGAGCAGCGGCAAACATTACTTCGTGCTCAAGGCCACCAACGGGCAGATCATCGGCCAGAGCCAGATGTATGCCAGCCTGAGCAGCGCCGAACACGGCTGCGAATCGGTGCGCAATCACGCGCCGGACGCGGCGCTGCAAGATGAAAGTGCCGCACCGGTCGCGTGATCCGCAAAGGCTACTTGCGAAACACGTAGAACAGGTTCGGTTCGCTGACCAGGTACAACGTGCCGTCGGCCGACATGGCGATGCCTTCGGCCTGCGGCACGTCTGCTTCGAGCCCATGCTGACCCGCCGTCAGCCGCAGACTGCTGAGCGGCCGCCCAACCAAATCCAGCTCGACCACCAGCCGCGACTCGTCCGACAGGGCCAGCAGATGACCGCTCGCCTCGTCGTACTGCAGGCTGGAAAGGTCACGCACGAACAGGCCGGCATCGCGCCGGGGATCATCCTGCACGTGCACGGCATAGGGCTCGTTCGGGTCCGAATGCGGGAACCCCTGAATCTCATAGATCCGCAGCGGGTCACGTTCCTTGGCCACAAAAAGTCGTCGACCAGGCGCATCGTAAGCCAACCCTTCGAAACCCTTGTTGCCGTTGCGACCGATCCCAAGCGACAGCTGCCGGGCACCGCGCGAATCAATCACCGACGTTTGCTCGTCGACTTCCACCTGCAGCAGGCGCTGCTCGCGCTCGTCACTTATCACGTAGACGCCACGACTCACATACTCGATGGCCTCGGGATCACCAAATCCCTCCAGGCGGACCGAGCGCAGCAGCCGCCCATCCAGACTCAACTCCAGCAACCGCGGATCGCCATTGGTCACCGCAATCAGACTGTTGCGATCCGGATCGTAGGTGAGCGCGGAAAGGTCATCCTCGACCCCCTCTATCACCTGCGCCTGCACGACCGCTCGGTAATCCGGCAGCCATAACGAACGCTCCCGACGCTGATCTGCATAGTGCCATTGCTGAAATTCGAACCAGGCGCGCTCGGGAAGCTGAAAATGCCAGGCCGTGAGGGCCGAGATGGAGACCAGCAGAGCGGCCAGGATAGAAAACGCAAGAGATCGCGAGGCTACGTGCATAAGCGGCTTGCTTCCAGACTGAAGTCGTCCAGCGTGCCACGCTCAGGCTTACGCCAAGCTGAACGGCATGCTCAGCGAGGGCGCCGGCTGAAGACGTAGAAGCGATTTGGCTCGCCGACCACATAGATATTGCCTTCACCGTCCATCGCCACCCCCTCGGCCTGCTCGATGCCGTGCACCAGCCCGTTGAGCCCGCCGAACAGGCTGATGAAGCTGCGCGGCCGCCCCCGCAGATCCAGCTCCACCAGCAACCGCGATTCGTCGGAGAGCAGCAGCGTATGGCCGCTGCGCGGATCGATGGTCACCGAGGAGATATCGCGCACCAGCAGCGGTTGACGCGGCAGCGCCTCGAGCACTCCGACACCGCCGTCTTCCCCGGGGAACGGCAGCTCGAACAGGCCCTGCGGGTCGCGCTCCTTGGCCAGCAGCAGGCGTTGCGTACGCGGGTTCCAGGCCAGCCCCTCGAAGCCCTTGTTGCCGGCTTCGGCAAAGCCGAGGTCATGCACCGCCAGATCGTCCAGGTCGACGCTTTCGATACCCGGCTCCGGGCGAACCACCGCCACCAGCCGGCGGCGCTCGTCAACGATCGCCAGCCGCCCGTCGCCCAGCGCTTCGACAGCCTCCGGATCGGAGAAGCCGATCAGGCGTATACGGCGTAGCACCACGCCGCCAGGGGTGAATTCGACCAGCTGAGGATTCTGCCCGGTCACGGTCCACAACGTGCCCGACAGCGGATTCCAGGTCAGACCGGAGATCTCATCCTCTATCCAGTCCTGGCAGGGTCGTTTCCAATGCCAGCTCGTAGTCAGGCAACCATATACTGGCAGCGCGCTGCTCGACGCCGACCGACTGTTCGCGCCAGTAGAGTCGTAACTGGTCATCCCAGTGCAACAGGTGGCCGACAGCCAGCACGGCGATCAACACCAGCAACAGGACGACCTTGATGGTCAGACGCCAGCCAGATGAGCGAGAGGAAGCGGCGGGCATGGAGAGGACTCCAGCGAAAGGGCCCGCATTACAACATGGCGGACATTCGCTGGAAAACGTGGATTACGTTGCAATTGCTCACGGATATGGTCGGTCAGAGCACGCGACTCTCGAAGCGTGACAGCCCAACCAGCTCCAGTACCAGCTGATCACCGGATCGCAGCGGGCCGACGCCGGCGGGCGTGCCGGTCAGCACCACGTCTCCGGGCTGCAGGCTGAAGTGCCCGGCAATGTGCTGCAGCAAAGGCAGGATGGCGTTGAGCATCTGACTGCTGTTGCCGTCCTGCCGTACTTCACCGTTGATGCTCAGGCGGATGCCGATGTCACCTAGATCGCCGACCGCACTGGCGGGGACGAAGGGCGCGAGCACGCAGGCGCCATCGAAGCTCTTGGCGATCTCCCACGGGTGGCCCTTTTCCTTGAGCTTCGCCTGCACGTCACGCAGAGTCAGGTCCAGCGCCGGGGCGAAGCCGGAAATCGCATCGCGTAGCTCCTCCTCACCCGGCTTGCGCGACAGCGGCTTGCCGATCAGTACGGCAATCTCCGCTTCGTAATGCACCGCGCCGCGATCGACCGGGATGCTGAAGCCACCCGCAAGCGGCACCGCGCAGCTGCCCGGCTTGATGAACAGCAGCGGCTCGCTGGGCACCGGGTTGTTCAGCTCCTTGGCATGCTCGGCGTAGTTGCGGCCGATGCAGACAACCTTGCCCAGGGGATAGTGAATCGGCGTACCGTCGGTGTACTGGTGCTGGTAATTCATGGCTGTCCTCGGACTCGGGGTGGAAACCGCGCAACGCTTCCACCAGGGGTGGCGGTCGAGGGTGGGCAAGGACCGATAGTCACTCGCCACCCGGCGGGTCAGAGCGGGAAGATCTTCCCGGGGTTCATGATTCCGTTCGGATCGAACACCGCCTTGACCGCCTTCATGTATTCGATTTCCGCCGGCGAGCGGCTGTATTGCAGGTAGTCGCGCTTGGTCATGCCGACACCGTGCTCGGCGGAAATCGAGCCGTTGTATTTCTCGACGGTCTCGAACACCCACTTGTTCACCGCTGCGCACTTGGCGAAGAACTCCTCCTTCGTCAGCGCCTCGGGCTTGAGAATGTTCAGGTGCAGGTTGCCGTCGCCGATGTGACCGTACCAGAGCACCTCGAAATCCGGGTAGTTCTGGCTGACGATGGCGTCGATGTCAGCCAGGAAGGCCGGCACCTTGCTGACGGTTACCGAAATGTCGTTCTTGTACGGCGTCCAGTGGGAGATGGTTTCGGAGATGTACTCGCGCAACTTCCACAGATTCTGCAACTGTTGCTCGCTCTGGCTCATCACCCCATCGATCACCCAGCCTTCGCTGACGCAGCGCTCGAAGGTCGCCAGCGCCTGCTCGGCGCGCTCCTCGGTGGTGGCCTCGAATTCCAGCAGCGCGTAGAACGGCGCGCGGGTCTCGAACGGCGCCGGCACGTCGCCGCGGGCGAGGATCTTGTCCAGGCACTTGTCGGAGAAGAACTCGAAGGCGGTCAGGTCGAGCTTGTCCTGGAAGGCATGCAGCACCGGCATGATCGAGTCGAAGTCCGGGGTGCCCAGCACCAGCGCGGTGAGGTTGGTCGGCTGGCGCTCCAGGCGCATGGTTGCCTCGACCACGAAACCCAGCGTGCCCTCGGCGCCGATGAACAGCTGGCGCAGGTCGTAGCCGGTAGCGTTCTTGACCAGGTCCTTGTTCAGCTCCAGCAGATCGCCCTTGCCGGTCACGACCTTGAGCCCGGCGACCCAGTTGCGCGTCATGCCATAGCGGATCACCTTGATCCCGCCGGCGTTGGTGCCGATGTTGCCGCCGATCTGGCTGGAACCGGCCGACGCGAAGTCCACCGGGTAGTACAGGCCCTTGTCCTCGGCGAATTGCTGCAGCTGGGCGGTGATCACGCCAGGCTGGCAGACGACCGTGCGGTCCATCTCGTTGAACGCGACGATCTGGTTCATGTAGTCGAACGCCACCACCACCTCGCCGTGGGCGGCTACCGCCGCGGCCGACAGCCCGGTACGCCCGCCAGAAGGCACCAGCGCCACCTTGCGCGCATTGGCCCAGCGCACGATCGCCTGCACCTGTTCGATGTTTCTGGGGAAGACGATGGCCGACGGCGCCGGCGCAAAATGCTTGGTCCAGTCCTTGCCATAGGCACTCAGCGAGTCAGCGTCGGTCAGCACCTTGCCGGGCTCGACCAGGGTTTGCAGTTCAGCAATCAGGGAGGAGTCGGTCATCGCGGGAACACTCATATGATTCATGGTCACCCTGAGTACGCTTCAGCTCGGAAATGGGTGATTCAGAGGGTGCGTATGCTAGCATAAGCACCCCTTCGAAACGTGCCTCGGCAGACTTCCCACACCGCGTGCGCCGGTGCGGCCAGCCTTCGCTGGACACTTGTCTTCACCTCCGGCCTTAAAGGTTTTAATGCAGATGAGCCAGACTTCACTCGACAAGAGCAAGATCAAGTTCCTTCTTCTCGAAGGCGTCCATCAGAACGCCCTCGATACCTTGAAGGCCGCCGGTTACTCGAACATCGAATACCTCAAGACCGCGCTGACCGGCGAGGAGCTGAAGGCAAGGATCGCCGACGCACACTTCATCGGCATTCGCTCGCGCACCCAGCTGACCGAGGAAATCTTCGAGGCCGCCAAGAAGCTGATCGCCGTCGGCTGCTTCTGCATCGGCACCAACCAGGTCGACCTCAATGCCGCCCGCGAGCGTGGCATCGCGGTCTTCAATGCGCCCTACTCCAACACCCGCTCGGTAGCCGAGCTGGTGCTCGCCGAAGCCATCCTGCTACTGCGCGGCATCCCGGAGAAGAACGCCGCGTGCCAGCGTGGGGGCTGGATCAAGTCCGCCGCCAACTCCTTCGAGATCCGCGGCAAGAAGCTCGGCATCATCGGCTACGGTTCCATCGGGACCCAGCTGTCGGTCCTGGCCGAAGCGCTGGGCATGCAGGTGTTCTTCTATGACGTGGTCGCCAAGCTGCCGCTGGGCAATGCCACGCAGATCGGTTCGCTGTACGACCTGCTGGGCATGTGCGACATCGTCTCGCTGCACGTGCCGGAGCTGCCGTCCACTCAGTGGATGATCGGCGAGAAAGAAATCCGCGCCATGAAGAAGGGCAGCATCCTGATCAACGCCGCCCGTGGCACCGTGGTCGAGCTGGATCACCTGGCCGCCGCGATCAAGGACGAACACCTGATCGGCGCCGCCATCGACGTGTTCCCGGTCGAGCCCAAGTCCAACGATGAAGAGTTCGTCAGCCCGCTGCGCGGCCTGGATCGCGTGATCCTCACCCCGCACATCGGCGGCTCCACCGCCGAGGCGCAGGCCAATATCGGCCTGGAAGTTGCCGAGAAGCTGGTGCGCTACAGCGACAACGGCACCTCCGTCTCCTCGGTCAACTTCCCCGAAGTGGCGCTGCCGTCGCATCCGGGCAAGCACCGTCTGCTGCACATCCACCAGAACATCCCGGGCGTGATGAGCGAGATCAACAAGGTCTTCGCCGACAACGGCATCAACATCGCCGGCCAGTTCCTGCAGACCAACGAGAAGGTCGGCTACGTGGTGATCGACGTCGACAAGGAATACTCCGACCTCGCGCTGGAGAAACTGCAACAGGTCAACGGCACCATCCGCAGCCGCGTGCTGTTCTGATCCGCCGCGGCGAAGAAAAGCTCGCCGCCGACCGATCCAATGCCAGTCAGCCCCACTGACTGGCATTTTTTTTTGCGCCAGCGGACGCGATGCACCGCTGCAGCCGAGGCGGACTCCCAGCCCCTACGCTGATCCCGATCAGTCCGCCCACACCGTCGGCTGACTAGACTTACGTCCAATGTGCCCGAGTCCGGCCGCAGCCGAACATGAACAAAAACGGAATCCCGCCATGAGCACAGCTGACGCCCTCGCCGCCGCCGGCAAGACCGCCGTCTTGCAGAACATCCACGGCACCATGGAGTTCCTGCGCAAGTTCCCACCGTTCAACCTGATGGAAAAGGCCCACCTCGCCTACCTGGTGGAGAACTGCGAGCTGCGCTTCTACGCCGCCGGCGAGCACATCATCTCGCCCGACGACGGCGTGGTGCAGCACTTCTACATCGTCAAACAGGGCCGCGTGCACGGACAGCGCCCGCACAGCGCCAAGCGTGGCAGCGAAACCACCTTCGAAGTGATCGTCGGCGAGTGCTTCCCGATGGCCGCATTGATGGGCGAACGCGCCACGCGCACCGCGCACCTGGCCGCCGAGGACACCTTCTGCCTTCTGCTGAACAAGCCGGCCTTCGTGCAGTTGATCTCGATCTCCAGTCCCTTCCGCGATTTCGCTATCCGCGGCGTCAGTAGCCTGCTCGACCTGGTCAACCAGCAGGCGCAGATGCGCGCCGTCGAGACCCTGGGCGAGAACTACTCGCTGGAAACCAGCATCGGCGAGCTTGCCGTGCACCATCCGGTCGCCTGCCTGCCGGACCTGCCGCTGCGCGAGGCCGTGGCACTGATGCAGCAGAACAATGTCGGCAGCATCGTCATCGTCGACGAACAGCAACGTCCGCTGGGCATCTTCACGCTGCGCGACCTGCGTCGTGTGATCGGCGCCGAGGCCGGCGAGCTGAGCGCGGCGATCTCCTGCTACATGACCCACGAACCGTTCCACCTGCCACCGGAAGCGACTGCCTTCGACGCCGCCATCGCCATGACCGAGCGCCACATCGCCCATGTCTGCGTGGTCGACAACGGCCAGCTGGTGGGCGTGATTTCCGAGCGCGACCTGTTCTCCCTGCAGCGCGTCGATCTGGTGCACCTGGCGCAGACCATCGGTCACGCCGACCGAGTCGAAGCGCTGGTGGCGATCCGCGGCCGCATCAAGCAGCTGGTCGACAACATGCTCGCGCATGGCGCTTCCTCGACGCAGATCACCCACATCATCACGCTGCTCAACGACCACACCGTGCGCCGGGTGATCGAGCTGGCCATCCGCGATATGGGCGACCCGGGCGTGCCATTCACCTGGCTGTGCTTCGGCAGCGAAGGTCGCCGCGAGCAGACCCTGCACACTGACCAGGACAACGGCATCCTCTTCGAAGCGACCGACGCCGCCGAGGCCGCTCTTCGGCGCGGACGGCTGCTGCCGCTGGCCGAACGCATCAACCGTGACCTGGACACCTGCGGTTTCACGCTGTGTCGCGGCAACATCATGGCCGGCAACCCTGAGCTGTGCCTGTCGCGTCAGGAGTGGGGGCGGCGCTTCAGCGCATTCGTGCGCGAAGCGACGCCGGAAAACCTGCTCAGCAGCACCATCTTCTTCGACCTGCGTGCGGTCTGGGGTCCGCAGGAAGGCTGCGAACAACTGCGCCAGGATCTGCTTGCCGAAGTGGCGGACAATCGCATCTTCCAGCGCATGATGGCCGATAACGCCCTACGTCACCGCCCGCCGGTGGGCCGCTTCCGCGATTTCGTGCTGGCGCGCAAAGGCGATGGCAAAGACACACTCGACCTCAAGGTCCAGGGATTGACTCCCTTCGTCGACGGCGCCCGGCTTCTGGCGCTGGCCAACGGAATCGGCGAGTGCAACACGCTCGAGCGCCTGCGCCGCCTGGTCGAGAAAGGCATCATCGACGCCAAGGACGGCGCCGCCTACGAAGAGGCCTACCACTTCATCCAGCAGACCCGCATGCAGCATCACCAGCAACAGGCGCGCGACGAGGCGCCCTATTCCAACCGGCTCGACCCGGATACGCTCAACGCACTCGACCGCCGTATCCTGCGCGAATCGTTCCGCCAGGCTCAGCGTCTGCAGACGAGCCTGGCCGTGCGCTATCAGTTGTAGATCCGAGATGAAAATGACCTGGTTCCATCCGCGCGGGCCGAAGCTCACGCTCGATCAGCAGCAACGCCTGGCCAAACTGAAGCGCCCCGCCGCGCCGGACGGAACCCTGCTGCGCGAACAGCGCATGGTGGTGCTCGACCTCGAAACCACCGGCCTGCACCTCAAGCGCGATCTGGTCATTTCCATCGGCGCGGTGACCATCGAAAACGCGGCGATCGATTTCTCCCAGCAGTTCGAGTGCACACTCAACCGGCAGATCAAGTTCAGCGAAAGCGTGCTGATTCACGGCATCGCGCCCAGCGAGCTGGCCAGTGGTCTGCCGCCGGCCGATGCGCTGCTCAGTTTCATGGAGTTCGCCGGTGACAGCGTGATCCTTGCATTTCACGCGCCCTTCGATGAGCGCATGCTGGGTCGTGCGCTAAAAAAAGACCTGGGCTACACCCTGCAAAATACCTTTCTCGACGTGGCCGACCTGGCGCCGATGCTGTTCCCGCACGCGATGATTCACCGTGGCGGACTCGATCACTGGCTGCAGTATTTCCATATCGATATTCCGCAGCGCCACCATGCCTCCGCCGATGCACTGGCCACGGCGCAGATCGCCTTGATCCTGATGAGCCGCGCCCGTCGCCTGGGTATCGAACGCATCGATGAGCTGGCTCGGCGCGTCCGCTGCTGGAAGCGCTCGCAGCAGGTCGCGCGGCACTCTCTCTGATCTCACCTGCGTCCGGGCGACCACGCCGGTTCGCTCGCCAGCCCCCCTGCGCCACGCCGATGTACGCACCTCGCCGCAAGCGGCACGGCTGCCGCTCGTGCGAGGACAGGGAAATCTATGGCCGGGTGCAGATGGCCTGGTAAAGCGGAGCGTCCGTTTCCAGTTCGGTCAGGGTTTCCATCTTGGCCTCGCCGGCATCGTTGAGCCGGAACATCGCCTTCTCGTTGCAGAGCAATTGGTACTTGCCGCTTTTCACCGTGGATATCAGGTGCTGCTTCTCGAAGCGATACAGGACGAACCGGGCCAGACGTCCCTGCTCGACGTCTTGGATCTGCACGTTGGTACTGTCGAGCACCGTGTAGGCCAGCGGCATAGGGAACAGCAGCGTCCAGGGCCGCCACAGCATGTGGCCCTCCTCGCTGGATATCACCACGGAACCCTGCGGCAGGCGGGCCTGCGACGTCTCGAACCAGGTGTACTCGTAGTAGATCGTGTAGCCGAACATGCCCAGCCCGGCGAACACCGGGATGATCCACATAGGCAACCGCTTGCCGGGCAGGGAGCGCAGTACCAACGCAATCCCTGCACCCGCCAGGGCGGCAGCCGCTGCTGCGATGAGATGCCAGAACATAGATCACTTCCTCAAAAAAATCGGGCTTCCAGATGGAAGCCCGATTCTTACTTCAACCTCGCGTCAGCCGCGCTGACGTCCGGCCGCATTATCGTTTAGTGGCCAATCGCTGCGCCAGCACCCTTCGGTGTGCGAACGCTTTCGACCAGGTCCTGGATCTCCTTCGGCGGAGCCTCGGTAGCCATCGACACGGCGTAGGCGACGGCGAAGTTCAGGATTGCACCGATGGCACCGAAGGCCTGCGGGGAAATACCGAACATCCACTCAGCCGGTACGTTGGCGAAGGTGTTGGTGCCCGGGATAAAGAACCAGCCCAGGTACAGGAAGATGTACACGGCGGTGCTCACCACACCGACCAGCATCCCCGCAACCGCACCTTTGCTGTTCACGCGCTTGGAGAAGATCCCCATCATCAGCGCCGGGAACAGGCTGGATGCCGCTAGACCGAACGCCAGCGCCACCACCTGTGCCGCGAAGCCCGGCGGGTTCAGACCCAGCCAAGTAGCCAGGATGATCGCACCGGTCATCGAGAGACGAGCGGCAATCATCTCGTTCTTCTCGCTGATTTTCGGATTGATCAACGTCTTGATCAGGTCATGACTGAACGCCGAGGAGATCGCCAGCAGCAGCCCCGCCGCTGTGGACAGCGCAGCAGCGATAGCACCCGCAGCGATCAGACCGACGACCCAGCCCGGCAGGTTGGCGATTTCCGGGTTGGCCAGCACGATGATGTCGTTGTTGACGGTCAGCTCGTTGCCGTTCCAGCCGCGCTCCTGCGCAGTCGGAGCGAAGGCAGCGTTGGCGTCGTTGTACATCTGGATCCGACCATCGCTGTTCTTGTCTTCCCACTTGATCAGACCGGTATCTTCCCAAGTGTTGATCCAGTTCGGGCGCTCTTCATAGAGGATTGCCTGTCCTTTCGGACCATCCGGATAAACGGTATCTACCAGGTTCAGACGAGCCATCGAGGCCACCGCCGGAGCCGTGAGGTACAGCAGGGCGATGAAGATCAGCGTCCAGCCAGCCGACCAGCGCGCATCAGCCACCTTCGGTACGGTGAAGAAGCGGATGATCACGTGCGGCAGACCTGCAGTACCGATCATCAGCGACAGGGTGAACAGGATCATGTTCAGCCGGTTGTCGGTGTCGGCGGTATAGGCCGCAAAGCCCAGGTCCGTTACCACGGCATCCAGTTTCTGCAGCAGCGGCAGGCCGGTCTCGACGTCGTTACCGATCATGCCCAGCGACGGAATCGGGTTGCCGGTCAGCTGGAAGGCGATGAACACCGCCGGGATGGTATAGGCAATGATCAGCACCACGTACTGCGCCACCTGGGTGTAGGTGATGCCCTTCATGCCGCCGAATACCGCGTAGACGAACACGACCGCGGCGGCGATCCAGATACCGGCTTCGTTGCTCAACTCCAGGAAGCGCGAGAAGGCAATACCAGCACCAGCCATCTGGCCGATGACGTAGGTCAGAGAGATCAGCAGCAGGCAGAGCACCGCTACGAGGCGCGCACCACGGCTGTAGAAACGGTCACCGATGAAATCCGGTACCGTGAACTTGCCGAACTTGCGCAGGTAGGGTGCCAGCAACATCGCCAGCAGCACATAACCACCGGTCCAGCCCATCAGGTAGACGGAGGTGTTGTAGCCACCGAAGGCGATGATACCTGCCATGGAAATGAAGGATGCCGCGGACATCCAGTCCGCTGCGGTCGCCATACCGTTGGTTACGGGATGGACGCCACCACCGGCGACATAGAACTCCTTGGCGGAACCGGCACGGGCCCAGGCCGCGATACCGAAATAGAGCGCAAAGGACGCGCCCACGAACAGCATGTTTATCCAGTACTGGCTCATGGGTTACTCCTCAACGCCGAATTCTTTGTCCAGTTTGTTCATCCGCCACGCGTAGTGAAAGATGATCAAAAGGAACGTGATAATCGAGCCTTGTTGAGCAAACCAGAAGCCTATATCCGCGCCCCCGATGTGAATGCCCATTAACATCGGACGCAGGACGATGCCCAGCCCATAGGCCGCGAAAGCCCATGCCACCAAGCTCCATACTATAAGGCGAACATTCGCCTTCCAGTACGCAGCAGCGTTTTCGTTATTGTTGTCAGCCATTGACGCGTTCTCCATCTTATTATTATTGCAAGGGAATGGAATCCACATTGCCGAATCTAACAAAGGAGGCTTCGCCAATGAAAGCCCCGACTTTAGTAGGACGAGCAAAACAGCGCAGACGTAGCGAAGCCCCTTCGCACAGGCAAAACCAGCTGCCAGGCACACCTGACTTCACACCTCCTCCCGAAGCCTGACCCCCGGGTTAAAGCCGATGCACACCCCACCGAAACATCTTGAAACATGAACCTACCGGTCACGAAACTGACTCGCCAGTCGCGAAAATCAAGGCGTCCGGAGCGTGCAAATTTCAACTCAATAATTTGAAGCTAATAATGGCAAAATACTTTGCCTAATAATCAATAGTTTAACTTGACACCCGGCTATAAATTAATAAAGCGGACATATTCCTTTCACAAAACGCAAGCATTCTTCCCTTTTGCTTAAACTCTTTGCAGATAAATAGACACCCGTGATTGGCAGCACACGTCTCGCATAGCGACCGAAAAGAACTTTACCTGGGCGGACCATACCCAACACCGCCCACTGCCGAAAAAGCAGCGTGCGGCGGTGCGCGCACCGGCAGGAGTCGCGCGGATCAGCTCAGCTCCGACGCGGCGTCCAGCGGTGCGCAAGTTCCACGTGACGGATCAGCAGGCCGGGCGACCTGCCATGTACCGGTCTGCCGGATCGATCGCAGCGCGCAGGTCGCGAATGACCTCAGTACCGATCAGCAAGGGATAGCTGAAGTGGGTGCGGTCCGTCAGGTTCACCTCGGCCTCGCGCAGCTGATCGCCGATACACAGCTGCATGCCAATGATCGGCCGCTCGGCACGTGGCGGTTCGCGCTCGGGATCGACCGCACTCCCCTCCTCCGCGCGCGTCTTGATCCGGCTGATACCCAACATGCGCTGCTCGTAAAGGGTGTCATCGGCACCATCGACCGCCAGGCGGAAACGTACCCAGTCCTCGCCATCACGCTGAAACTGCTCGATGTCGCGGGCCGACAGGGACGCCGTCATGGCGCCCGTATCCATCTTGGCCGGCAGGGTCTTGCCGAGTTCTTCGATCCTGATGTGCTCATAGCGGCCATACAGGGCTGGCTCGTCTGCCAGGGCTGGCAGTGCAAACAATCCGAGAAAGAACAAAGCGCGGGACAAAACGACCTCCTCAATGTGGAAATGAGCAATTTTCGATCAACAGCACCCTGTGGGGTTCCGCTCGTATAGCTTTCAGAACGTTTCGCCAGCCATATGCGTAACCCGGCCGGCGCGGTGCGGCGCCCGTACCGGCTGCCTGATAGACTGGCGTCCGCCTCCCTTGCGAAGACTCCCGCCGTGCCCAGTACCGACTTTTCCTCACTGCCCCTTTCCGCCGCCACTCTGGCCAACCTCGCCGCGCTCGGCTACACCGAGATGACGCCGATTCAGGCGCAGAGTCTGCCGGACATGCTCAAGGGCCGCGACCTGATCGCCCAGGCCAAGACCGGCAGCGGCAAGACCGCTGCCTTCGGCATCGCCCTGCTGGAGCCGCTCAACCCGCGCTACTTCGGCTGTCAGGCGCTGGTGCTGTGCCCGACCCGCGAGCTGGCCGACCAGGTCGCCAAGGAACTGCGCCGGCTCGCCCGGGCCGCGGACAACATCAAGATCCTCACGCTCTGCGGCGGCGTATCCATCGGCCCGCAGATCGCTTCGCTGGAGCATGGCGCGCACGTCATCGTCGGCACCCCTGGGCGGGTGCAGGAGCATCTGAAGAAGGGCACGCTGAGCCTCGACGGACTCAACACGCTGGTACTCGACGAAGCCGACCGCATGCTCGACATGGGCTTCTACGACGCCATCGCCGAGGTCATCGCGCAGACGCCCGCGCGACGGCAGACCCTGCTGTTCTCGGCCACCTACCCGGCCGGCATCCAGCAGCTGGCGACAACCTTCATGCGCGATCCGCAGTCGGTGAAGGTCGCCGCGCTGCATGACGATGTGCAGATCGAGCAGCGCTTCTACGAGATCGACGCCGAGCAGCGCCTGGAGGCCGTGCTGCGCGTGCTCGCCAGTTTCCGTCCGCAGAGCTGCGTGGCGTTCTGCTTCACCAAGCAGCAATGCCAGGACGTGGTGGACTACCTCGGCGCGCGCGGCATCTCGGCGATGGCACTGCACGGCGATCTGGAGCAGCGCGACCGCGATCAGGTCCTGGCCATGTTCGCCAACCGCAGCCTGTCGGTGCTGGTCGCCACCGACGTGGCGGCACGCGGGCTGGACATCGACGCGCTGGACATGGTGATCAACGTCGAACTGGCGCGCGATGCGGAGATTCACGTGCATCGCATCGGCCGTACCGGGCGTGCTGGCAATCGCGGCCTGGCGGTCAGTCTGGTGGCGCCGGCCGAAGCGCATCGCGCCCAGGCCATCGAGAAGCTGCAGCAGGCGCCGTTGAACTGGCAGCCGTTCGATAGCCTGAAGGCCAAGGCCGGCGAGCCGCTGCAGCCACCGATGGTGACGCTGTGCATCGCCGCCGGCCGCAAGGACAAGCTGCGCCCAGGTGACATCCTCGGCGCGCTGACCGGCGAAGCGGGCATCGCCGGCAGCCAGGTCGGCAAGATCGCGCTGTTCGACTTCCAGGCCTTCGTCGCGGTCGAGCGCGGGGTGGCCAGGCAGGCACTCAAGCGTCTGAACGAAGGACGCATCAAGGGACGTTCGCTGAAGGTCAGGCTGCTCTAGAACCGGTTACCGATCCCGGCGGTAGATCGCTCGGTGCGACGGTAAACAGAAAGATGCCTGCGCGGTGGTACGTGACCGGCGCGGCGGTATAACTTTGCGTTGCGAACGGCCGCCCGCACCGGGCGGCGATTCGATGCCCAATCTTCCATCAAGGCCGACCTTTACATGCCGACCGCCTCGCTCCGCCAATCGCTGCGTCGCCTCTGGGCGCTGGAGAAGTTCGGCTACAGCCTGCGGGTGCTGATCGCGCTGGCCGGGAGCATGGGCCTGAGCAGCTGGCTCGGGCAGCCGGCGCTGGTGATTCCGCTGTTCCTCGGCATCATCGCCAGCGCCTTGGCGGAAACCGACGACAGCTGGCGCGGCCGCCTGGGCGCGCTGCTGGCCACCCTGTTGTGCTTCAGCGTGGCGTCGGTCTCGGTGGAACTGCTGTTTCCCTACCCCTGGCTGTTCGCCCTCGGGCTGGCGGTCTCGACGTTCGTCCTGGTGATGCTCGGCGCGCTCGGCGAACGCTACGCAACCATCGCCCAGGCCACGCTGATCCTGTCGATCTACAGCATGATCGCCGCCGACCAGCGTGACGGTGCCAGCCTCAACTTCTGGCGCGATCCGCTGCTGCTGCTCGCCGGCGCCGCCTGGTACGGCCTGCTCTCGGTGCTCTGGGATGCGCTGTTCACCCACCAGCCGGTACAGCAGAGCCTGGCCCGGCTGTATCGCGAGCTGGGACAGTACTTCAAGCTCAAGGCCGCGCTGTTCGAGCCGATTCGCCCGCTCGACGTGGAAGAGCGGCGGCTGCAGCTGGCACAGCAGAACGGCCGGGTGGTCAGCGCACTCAACGCCGCCAAGGAAACCCTGCTGCACCGCCTGGGCGACGGCCGCCCGGGCACGCGGATCAGCCACTACCTGAAACTGTATTTCCTCGCCCAGGACCTGCACGAGCGCGTCAGCTCCTCGCACTATCCCTATCAGGCGCTCGCCGAGGCGTTCTTCCACAGTGACGTGCTGTTCCGCTGCCAGCGCCTGCTGCGCCTGCAGGCCAGCGCCTGCGCCGAACTCGGCGCGGCTATCCAGCTGCGCCAGGCGTTCCATTACAGTGAAGCCAACGCCCAGGCGCTCGACGACCTGCAGGCGTCGCTGGATCATCTGCGCGAGCAGCAGAACCCAGCCTGGCGCGGGCTGCTGCGCTCGCTGCGCGCGCTGTCCGGCAACCTCTCGACCATGCAGCGCCAGCTCGCCAGCGCCAGCAATCCCGACTCCCTGGCCGGCGAACAGGACAGCAGCCTGCTCGACCGCCAGCCGCAGACACTGGGCGAAGCACTCAGCCGCGTGCGCCTGCAATTGACGCCCACCTCGCTGCTGTTCCGCCATGCGCTGCGCATGAGCATCGCGCTGGTCTGCGGCTACGCGGTACTGCACGCGATCCATCCGGAGCAGGGCTACTGGGTGTTGCTGACCACCGTGTTCGTCTGCCAGCCCAACTACGGCGCGACGCGCATCAAGCTGGTGCAGCGGGTCAGCGGCACGGTGCTCGGCCTGCTGGCGGGCTGGGCACTGTTCGATCTGTTTCCCGGCACCCAGGTGCAGGCACTGTTTGCGGTCATCGCCGGCGTGGTGTTCTTCGCCACGCGCAGCACGCGCTACACCCTGGCGACCGCGGCGATCACCCTGCTAGTGCTGTTCTGCTTCAACCAAATCGGCGACGGCTACGGCCTGATCTGGCCGCGGCTGTTCGACACCCTGCTGGGCAGCGCCATCGCGGCGGCCGCGGTGTTCCTGATCCTGCCGGACTGGCAGGGCCGTCGGCTGAACCAGATGGTGGCCAACACGCTGAGCTGCAACGCCGACTACCTGCGGCAGATCATGCGCCAGTACGAAAGCGGCAAGCGCGACGACCTGGCCTACCGGCTGGCGCGGCGTAATGCGCACAACGCTGACGCGGCGCTGTCCACCACCCTGTCGAACATGCTGCTGGAGCCGGGGCACTTTCGCCGCGACGCCGAGAGCGGCTTCCGCTTCCTGGTGCTCTCGCACACCCTGCTCAGCTACCTGTCCGGCCTCGGCGCGCATCGCGAAACGCTGCCGGACGATGCCAGCGACGCGCTGCTCGAAGACGCCGCCGAGCGGCTGGCACAGAAGCGCCTGCTGATGACCCTGCTGCTGAGCGCGCTGGGCGTCGTGCTGTTGCTGGTGGCCTATCTCTACGGTGGCTTCTACGTCTCGACGCGGGCCTCGCTGCGCGGGCTCGGGCGGGTCATGGAGTGTGTTGCCGAGGGCGACATGACTGCGCGCTACGCGGTGCAGAGCCGCGACGAACTGGGTGAGCTGGGCCAGCTGTTCAACGACGGCGTGGCGCGGATTCGCGAGCTGATCGAGCGGGTCGGGCTGACCGTCGGTGAAGTCGAGCGTCAGGCCGGGCGCGTGGAGAACGTCTCCGGCGAGAGCAACCAGACGGTCTCCGAGCAGCGCAGCCAGATCGAACAGGTTGCCACCGCGATGAATCAGATGTCCGCCACCGCCCAGGCGGTGGCCACCAGCGCCGAGGCGGCGGTGGGCAGTGCGCAGGACGTC
>LNAP01004525.1_pt1 | contig 31324 bp, 27 predicted proteins | sample 602601 | NCBI WGS metagenome assembly LNAP01 (sample SAMN02440304, study PRJNA202911) | soil metagenome | biome: Subtropical and temperate rainforests or woodlands; isolation source: soil samples (1 kg each in a 20% v/v slurry with milli Q water) were... ...
CGCTTCCAAATTTTTGCAATCAAAAGGCAGGCGACCATTCTTCACAACTGCCAGACCTGCCGCCATGGCACATTTTTTTCCGCACAGAAGGCCGCTCCAAGGCCCTGAATCAATACGTTGATCCAACCCTATAACAACGGCCCGGCCATACAAAAAGCCACTCCGAAGAGTGGCTTTTTGTTGCAAGATTGCGCTTGCTTCACTTAGCTCGGCAACCCGGCGAACCGGGTCGCCTCGGCGCATAGACTAGCTATGCAATCCGATTAGAACTGGTGACGCAGACCAACACCGACCAGAGTCGAATCCAGGTCGTCTTGGAATACTACGTTCTTGGCGTACGAACCAATCGCGTAAACGTTGGTGCGCTTCGACAGGGCGTATGTGTAGCCCAAGCTGTATGTGTGCTGCTTTTCGAACTCACCAAGAGCGCCGTCAGGCGAGTTGGAAGGATCAGCCATTTGCCACGAAGCCAACAGCTTGCCGTTACCAATAGGGGCAGTCAGACCAACCAGGTAAGAGTTAACCTTCAGGCCGTCAAGCGAGCGGAAAGTACCAGTGCTTGTATCTGCAACGCCACCAGCGTTAACAGCGGGACCGAAGTCAGTACCCTGGAACCAGCCATCACGCGTCTGACCGAAGGCAACCATGGCTTTCACAACTTCGAAATCGTAGCTTGCACCCAAGTTCCACTGAGTGAACTTCGCATCGTCTGCGTCAAATTCGATACGGTCATAAGTAGCCGCTACACCGATAGGGCCGTTTGCATAACGCAATCCGGTAGTGATGCCTTTACCGTTGGCTTCGTCAGGATTGTTGACCAAACCGGGACGGTCGATATCCCAACCCTGGTTGCCGCTTACGTTAAACGAGTAACCAACACCGAACTGGAAGCCGGAGAAGTTAGGCGTTTGATACATAACCAAGTTGTCCCAACGCATTATGTTGGCTGCGCTGAACGATGTACCGATGTTGGCTTGGCCAAAACCGTTGCCGAAAGGATCAGCCACGCCTGGCAGGTACTTGGAGGCAATATTGGTTTGACGACCAACGTCCAACTGACCCCAGGAATCGCCAGCCAAGCCCAATGTGGCTTGACGACCGAACAGACGGCCACCTTGGGCGCTGTTGCCAGTGCCGAGGTCAAAGCCGCTTTCCAATTGGAACACAGCGCGCAGGCCATTACCCAGATCTTCGGAACCTTTCAGGCCCCAACGATTGCCAGACTGAACGCCATTGATCATTCCGGTTTTCTTGGCCGAATAGTCGGTACGAACACCGGTTGTGCGGTTAACGACTGTGCCGTCAACTTTGTTGTAACCGATACCACCGTCCAGGATACCGTACAAGGTAACCGATGTTTCTGCCTGAGCAACGCCAGCGAAGCCAGCAATTAGAGCAGCAGCGAGCAGAGTNNNNCCGTAGATTTGAGTAAACAGAGCAGCGACTTCCAAAACGAGTGCTGCTGCTCTTTCTAACTCCGCGATGGGAAGTTGAAGCTATTGCATCAAAATTCCGGGGCGCTGGCTATGGTGACGTTAGCAAAAGCGCTTGTTTTCTTTGTTTGTGTTGGGTGACAGCAACAAACAGTCAATTTTCACTCGAACCAGCAAGGGTTTACCCTAGGTTTGGGTGTGGCCTCTCAGACACAAATTGCGTTGCAGCCCCATATTAATATTTATTTTAATTAGCCCGCACAAGCATCTGTTTTCATTACTGTTTGCTCGCATTCACCGACCGTGTCTAAACGCTTTCTTTTCAATGATTTGCGACCCTTTGGACGCGTTCTATCTGCAACCTTGGGGCGATTGAAGTCAGCCTTGTGTGGTTGCTGCAGCAGAATACCGCAACCGGCGAAGGTGGTTGTCCCAGGAAATTCCGGGGGACTGTTGGATCGTTTCGTCGCCACCCGGTACAGTCAGCCTCTGGAGTGTGCCTCTGCCACTACTAACGATGAACTGATATTCCTGCGCCGAGGCGACGCCGCAGCCGTCGGAAATATCGCGGCTTTCCAGAAACTTACCGCTTTGGGCATCCCAGAACAACACTTTTCCGCCAACCGGGCTTGACGTAGCAATAACAGTGCCCGCCAGGTTCGCTGCCATGGAACCCACATAATTGTTCATGCTGCGCAAGGCTTCATCAGGGCCAGTGAACAACTGTAGAGGCATCCCGCGACGATGGCGCCCTACCAATGGAGGACGATCCTGCGCAGTACCGGTGTACTGGCATCCAAACCACACTGCGCCAGCGGCATCGACAACCAGATGGCGAATGGACAGCTTACGCAAGGAGGGCTCCAGAAACACTTGCTCCAATAATTCACCGCTATGCATATCGACGTAGGCAAGCGAAGGGTGCATGGTGTCGCCATTCAGCTGCAGCTTTCCGTAGTCGGGATGCGTCAGGATGCCGCCATTTGCGACGCACACGGTGCGTCCATCGGGCATCAGCACGATTTCGTGTGGGCCGATTCCGCCGCTCGACCACTCGCCGAGACGTCGGTATTGCCCTTTTCCGCTGCTGTCGTATATACCCAGTACGCCCTGCCCCGCTTCGTACACGTTCTCTGTGGCCACCATGATGTCGCCGTTCGGCGAATACACGCCGTGACCGTAGAAATGACGGCCGGGTGATGCCTGCATGGTCTGCGGGGGACTCTTGCCGGCAACATCGAACGTGATCGCGAAAAAACCAGGTTGCCGCTCGAAGACGGTGGCTCGGCCACGGACGGGATCCAGGGCAAAGCTGTGCCCCCGGTCCGGCATGGGGATGACCAGCCGGTCGTTGCCCTTTTCATCGAAAACGGCCGCCTCATAGCGACCGTCATTCTTGCGTGCCGACAGATATAAGGAGCGGGAGTCGGCGCCGACAGGCGACGGTTGCGCACGCGCCGCGCCGATCGCAGTCGGCCCTGCCCCATACGCCGCCAATAGCGCCAGGAAGCGTCGACGGCTAATCTCCATCGAGCGCATTGAAACCCATTCTGACGTCGAACGCCGTCGCAACGTGCTCGTCGACCAGGACCTTGGCGTTCTTGGTCAATAAAGCAGCCAGCGTCAACTGACGGTACCCATCTTCGCTACTGATGAACTCGACAAATTCAACTGCACCACCGCTGTCAGGCATTGCCTTGAAGGTGTCATCGATGCGACGCAACTCCGCAAGTACGCTGTCATTTATCCAAGCTTCGTCGCTGCCATATCGGTATCCACCGGCCCGGTAGAAGCGCAGCATACCTTGCGCGGAAGCGGCCATCGATGCCATGGACTGCCCGCTGCGCCAAAACGGAGCGCGCTTCGGCTTCACCGAGCCAATACCGTCGCCCAACACCGGCAAAAGCTTGACGTCGCGCGCAAATTGCAAACCAGTGGATAGGGCCTTGATGGCCTCTGCCGCAACTTCCTGCTCGGTACGATATAAGGAGTTGCCTTGTGACGGCCGCGCAAATTGCTGGGCGTAAATTCCTCCAGGCCGCCATTCGCTGGCCAATTCAGAGCCCAATTTTTCCAGATTGCCGGCGATCGACATCGCATACGAGCACGCCTCCGGACTCACCTTGACGGGGGTGGCGCCGGTCGCCATGCCGGCCAGCAGACCATCTTCGCGATACAGTATGTATTCGAGCGCAGGCAGGCCTTGTATGGCCACGCTATGAGTAGAGAGCTCGGACGCATTCGGGATCGCCTCGGGCTTCGTCAATACGCCTTGCACCTGACGCAGGGTGATGCCGCGCGGATCTGGCCAGAAATTGAGCTTTTCATAGCGGTTGGCTTTTACCAACGGCCCGAAGCGCAGAAACTCAATACCGGCCCAGGCCTTGACCAGCCGGGCGAAGTCCTTATCGATACGTCGAGCGCCATTTTTGTCGGGTGCGACACACCAGCCCTGCAAGGTGGCATTCAGGTGATCGGCAGCCAAGTGGAAGCCCTGCATGGCGGGGCTGATGTAGCCAGTAGTAAGCCGTTTTCCAAAATCGGCGGGAAGCTCGCCCGCAGCCGATGACATGGCTGGAAGAAGTGCGGCAGCGCACAGCACGGGGCGCAGCCACACGAACCACAAGCGGGAAATCGAGAACGTTCTAGTCATTAGGCCTACAAGGATTCCAGAAACAATATCAGGTCTGCGCGCTGTGCAGGGGTCATGGCCACAACACGATCACGCGGCACCTGCGCCTCGCCGCCATGCCACAAAATGGCTTCCAGCAGGGAGCGTGCCCGTCCATCGTGCAGCCAGGTTGCATTGGGGTTCACCGTTTTCGTCAGCCCTATGCCCCACAATGGCGGAGTGCGCCATTCGCGCCCGCCGGCGTCGCCCTCGTCCTGGCCGTCGGCCAGGCCGGAGCCCATATCATGCAACAGTAAGTCGGTATAAGGCCAGATTAATTGAAAACGATGTTCGGCGCGTTTGGCGTCGCGGCTCGTCACATATTTAGGTACATGACAGGCTACGCAATTGGACTCGTAGAACAAGCGCTTCCCGGCCAGCACCCGCTCATCGTTCACGTTGCGTCGCTGTGGCAAGGCAAGGTTTTGAGAGTACGTCGTCACGAACTCCATGAGCCGTCCCGGCACCTCATGCTCACCCAAATGCTCTTGTGCTCCGTGAGGGAACTCAAAACAGGAGGTCTGCGCCGGCATGCAATCGCCGTAGTGGCTCGGAAACATGGGCGTGGACAGGCCCATGTCGCCAGAGAATGCGTTGGCGGACTGATGTTCGACCGTCGGCTGACCCGCCTTCCAGTTGAAGCGGCCCAGCACCTGCTTGCCTGTGCGCACGTCGGTTATCCAGTTCGGCCGTCCGGATATACCGTCAGGTTTAGCGACGGCAGCATGGGCCAGGATGTCGTCTTGGTGTATGGACTCAAGCAGTCCAAGGCCCAGCATGGGGGGTGCCAGCCGTGGCGAGAAGCGCACATCGGGATGCAAGAGGCCATAACCCAGATCATTGACACGATAGGTCGGCTCCATCAGTGCCACTGTTTCGCCTCCGTTGAGCTTGACGGGAACTTCGCGATAGTCGATCTGTATGCTGCCTTCAGCAGCCATTCCGGGTACGGCAAAGGGCTGCAGTTGGTGCCCGTAAACCGGATCGGGTAATGAGGCTACTTCGCCCTGGTGCAGGCGCTTGCGCGCCTCCTCGCTGCTGCCCGGTATGGAGAGCCTCAGTAATAAAGCAACCACATCGCTACGCTCCAGCGGATCGAACCCAGGGACGGTACCCCTACCGTCCTTCACGTGACACGCCTGGCAGGATCGTGCATTCGACAAGGGTCCGAGCCCATCCGACGCCTGGGTAGACGATGGCGAAGACACCCAATCTTTCCTGAACAAGCCATTTCCCACCATGAATTCCTGCCGGCCTTCGAAGGTCAGATTGGCGGCTGGATGCGAAAAAATATCCGGATTGATCAGCTTCTTGACCGTGCCCGCGCCGCCTTGCATTGTTTCAAACTGTTCGGCTTGCGAAAAATCCGCCGTGGGACGAGTGATCTCCAGGACCCGCGCGCGATCTTCTGCATTCAGATCGGAGCGCAGCACAGGGACAGCCGCGAACGCTGCCGTCGCCGTTGCCATGAAAACAATACCAATTACGAATTTCACTGTTTCACACTATTTGAAAATGGCGTCAGGTTGATCCAGACTGTCGGAGCCTTCCAGTTCGATAGCACCAAGCTCAAGCGCCGCTATGACGCGCTCGATGCTGCGTGTCTGCGCTACCAGGCCATCCACCACGGCCTGTACGACGGCATTGCCCTTCTCATTGCCCTGCGCGATCATCTGGTCGTAGGTTTCAACAGTTTCAGCATGATGCTTCATCGCCTGCATCGCCTTGAGCGTGGCATTGAGCTTCTCGTGCATTTCTGCATCCAGCTTTGGATCACGCTCCTTGACGAGCCCGGAAAGACTTGCGCCTTGGACCACGGACCCGTCCACGCGCTTGTAGTGTCCTTGGTACACATTCATCATTCCTACCTGATCGTAGAAATGAGAGTTGTGAGTATTATCGGAAAAGCAGTCGTGCTCTTCTTCTGGATCGTGCAGCATCAGGCCAAGCTTGATACGCTCGCCGGCAAGTTCACCATACGACAGGCTACCCAGTCCGGTAAGCATGGCCGTCAACCCGGCCTTCGGGTTCTCTTGCACAGCCTTGCGCGCTTCACCCTGCGCCTGCCAGTTAGCTACCATTTCTTCCAGGTCGGCAATAAGCAGTTCTGTGGCGACCTTCAGGTACTGGCCGCGGCGCTCGCAGTTTCCACCGGTGCAGTTGGCCGTGTCGTAGTCAGTGTGCGGACGGTTGCCCGCATGCCGCTGTTGCGGTGTACCGCTGCGATCGACCGGGGCCGGTCCGGTACCGTTGAGATCCTGACCCCACAGCAAAAACTCGATGGCGTGATAGCCGGAAGATACGTTGGCTTCGTTGCCATCGGCTTCATGCAGCACGTCTCGCAACAACGCGGTGCTAATGTTGCTGGCATCCATCTTCTTCCCGCCAACGCTCAAGTTTTTGTTGGCGATGACGTTGACAACATAATAGGCGTTGGCGTCGGAATCGGTGCCGTACGAGGCGTCCACATAATCGATCATGCCTTCGTCAAGTGGCCACGCATTGACGCGACCTTCCCAGTCGTCGACTATCGGATTGCCGAAGCGGTACGCTTCTGTCTGCTGGTAAGGAACACGTGCCAGTATCCAGGCATCGCGGGCTGCTTCCAACGTGGCGGGACTCGGCTTGGCAAGCAGACCCGCAATGGACTTTTGCAAATCGCGTGCGGTGCGGAGTGCGTCTTCATAACTGGCCTGCGCGACATCGGCATACGTCTTGACGACCGCCTTGGGTTCCACAGCGGCATACGCCCCCGTGCTTATCAGGGCCGCCATTGTGGCTGCCAGCAAGAATTTATGCATATATATCGATCCCCCCGGGCCACGCCCGATTCCTGAAATTATTGAACCTTTCCCCGGGTTCAGCAGATTGGAAGTGTAAACGATTTGCATTTACGCAGACAAACGTCGGATGCAATAGGTCGTAGCGCAACCGGTCTGATGGGCACGTTAATTGCTTTGCTATTCAGCCGTCCTTAGAGACTTCTACGCAGCAAGGGGATGATGTGGCAACCACCAGCAAAAGAGCCCTGTGGAAGGGCGCGATTTCATTCGGACTTGTGCATATCCCTATTGCCCTGCACTCGGCGACTGCCGAGCAAGGCTTGGACTTTGACTGGCTGGACAAACGCAGCATGGATCCGGTCGGCTACAAGCGCATCAACAAGGCGACAGGCAAAGAGATCACCAAGGAAAACATTGTCAAAGGCATCGAATACGAAGACGGGCAGTACGTCGTCCTTTCTGCCGACGAGATACAGGCCGCCTATCCCAAGACGACGCAGACGGTGGAGATAGAAGCATTTGTTCCCATTAGCGAGATCCCTTTCGTTTACCTAGAACGCCCCTATTACATCTCGCCGATCAATAAGGGAGCCAAGGTCTACGCCTTGTTGCGCGAAGTGCTGCACAAGACCAAGAAAGTCGGGGTGGCAAAAGTGGTCATCCAGACAAAGCAGCATCTGGCCATACTGATGCCTTGCGGACCAGCGCTCATTCTGAATCTATTGCGATGGGAAGACGAAATCCGGTCCTGGGAAGACTTGAACCTTCCGCCACAAGGTGTAAAAGCCGCCGGCTTGACGGATAAGGAAATGACCATGGGTGAACAGCTGGTTGCCGACATGAGCGCCAAATGGAAACCCGATTCATTCACGGATTCGTTCAAGGAACAAATCCTGAAGTCGAAGCGGGAGAAACCGAATCCGTGACCCAGCCCGATACAGAGGAAAGCGAAGGTGGCGGTGCTAAGATTCTGGACTTGACCGAAATGCTGCAGCGAAGTTTGAACAAGGGAACACGGACGCCGGCGAAAGACACCGACGCATCGAAAGCCTCAACAAAGGCCCCGGCGAAGCGCGCCTCAAAAGCGGCATTGAAGGCGACCGGCAAATCCGCTGCAAGTAAGGCGACAGCGCCTGCGCCAAAGAAAGCACCTGCCCCCGCCAAGAAGCCTGAAAAGAAAGCTGCAGCGGCAAAAAAAGATACGAAATCGAAACCTTCCGGACGAAAAGCGGCTTGACCCATGGCCAAATCCGACTCCCTCGAGCGCTATAAAGCCAAACGCGACTTTTCACTGACCAGCGAACCATCCGACGGCGGGGCTGCTAACGATGCAGCGCCCTCCTTTGTGGTTCAGAAACACTGGGCGTCCCGCCTGCACTACGATTTTCGACTGGAACTTGAAGGCACCATGAAAAGCTGGGCGGTGCCCAAGGGGCCGAGCTTCGATCCTTCCGACAAGCGGATGGCCGTCCATGTCGAGGATCACCCAATTTCCTACAACACTTTTGAAGGCACCATCCCGCCCAAGCAATATGGGGCGGGCAAGGTCATCATTTGGGATAGAGGCATTTGGGAGCCTTTGGACGACGCCGCCAGGGGCTATCGCGACGGCAAGCTCAAATTCGCGTTGCATGGCCAGAAACTGCACGGACGCTGGACACTGGTCCGCATGCACGGAAAGTCCGGAAAACAGGAACCCTGGCTGCTTATCAAGGAAAAGGACGAGTTCGCACGGGACGCATCCGAATTCAGTGTGGTCGATGAAAGGCCCGAGAGCGTGGCCGCACTGGATGATGTGTCCAGGAAGGCTGCTCTGCCGCGAAAGAAAGCAGCGGGCGCCGGCAATAAGGCGCCTATGCCTGCCACGTTCAGACCGCAGCTTGCAACCCTGGCCGACGGTCCTCCGGGCAATGCACAGGACTGGCTTTATGAAATCAAGTTTGACGGCCATCGCATACTGGCACGGATAGAGAAGAACAGTATCCAGCTGTTCACGCGCAATGGTCACGATTGGACTTCCAAGCTGTCGCGCCTGGCCAAGGACCTGGCGGCGATGAAACTGCCGGATGGGTGGTATGACGGTGAGATCGCTGTCAACAACGACAAGGGATTGCCCGACTTCCAACTTCTGCAAGGCGCGTTTGACAGCAATAAGACCGAAACCATCGTGTACTACCTGTTCGACCTGCCTTTCTGCAATGGCTACGACCTGCGCGAACTGCCCCTGGTCGAGCGCCGCGAAAAGCTGCGAGCGCTACTCGCGGAAGATGATTCGAAAGGGTCGGGACAGCGCAAGGTGCAGAATCCAGAGACCATCCGGTTCAGCGACACATTCGACGTGGCGGCGCGCGACATTATCGCATCGGCCTGCAAACTCGGACTCGAAGGGGTTATCGGCAAACGAAAAGACTCGCCGTATGTGTGCCGGCGATCCGCCGATTGGATCAAGCTCAAATGCAGCTTGCGCCAGGAGTTCGTGATTGGCGGTTATACCAAGCCGCAGGGGTCGCGTTCAGGCATAGGCTCCCTGCTGCTGGGCGTGCACGACGATACCGGCGCGCTGCGCTATGCTGGCAATGTCGGCACCGGTTTCAATGCAAAGACGCTGACTGACATCCGTAAGAAACTCGACACCCTGCAGAGCGAGATCAACCCGTTCTCCACCTCCACAGGAATAGACAGGAAAGCCCAGTGGGTCGAGCCCGTATTGCTGGCTGAAGTCTCTTTCGGCCAATGGACAAATACTGGGCGCATCCGCCATTCTGTGTTTCACGGACTGCGCACCGACAAACCCGCTGAAGCGATTACACGCGAGGACAGCATGTCGACGACGCCTTCGAAGTTGGGAAACCTTAAAATCACCAGTCCCGAACGGGTCATCGACGATTCAACGGGAATTACAAAAATCGATCTGATCCGGTACTACGCACTGGTGGCGCCTCTTATGATGGAACACCTGAAGGGCCGGCCGGTATCGCTGGTACGCGCGCCAGATGGAGTCAAGGGAGAGATATTCTTTCAAAAACATTTAGAGACCAACAAGATGACGGGTATCCGGCTTTTGCCGAAAGAACTCGATCCCGACCACGAACCCTTGATGGAGGTGGCCACGGAGCAAGGCCTGGCCAGCGCCGCCCAGATGAACGTTATCGAGTTTCACACCTGGAACGCCGTCAAGACCCGCATAGATAAACCTGATCGCATGACATTTGACCTGGACCCCGGCACGGGTGTTGAATGGCCCGCCATGCAAGAAGCCGCTTTAGTGTTGCGGGCCTTCTTGAATGAACTTGGCTTGTCCTCTTTTGTAAAGACCAGCGGCGGGAAAGGTCTGCATGTGGTGGTACCTGTCAAGCGACGGCACGACTGGGACACCGTCAAGGATTTCTCGCATGCCATTGTGGAGCACCTTGCCCAAACACTGCCAAAACGCTATGTCGCCAAGAGCGGCCCCCGTAACCGCGTGGGAAAGATCTTTATTGATTATCTGCGCAACGGTTTCGGCGCCACGACCGCGGCAGCATGGTCGGCGCGCGCGCGCCCCGGCATGGGCGTTTCGGTTCCAATTTCCTGGGACGAGGTGGAAAAAATAAAAAGTTCCGCACACTGGCACGTGCGAAACATTCATGAACGCCTGGATGCCGGCAACACACCCTGGAACGAATATCAGGCGAGTGCGAAGACGCTGACCGCGGCAATGAAAACGCTAGGGTTCAAATAGCCGCCCGGTCTTCCGGCTCAGGCCCAGGTATTGATGAGAGGCGCGGCACTTGTCAACAGGAACTCCTTGAACATTAATGCCGCCGGCGCGAGCCGCTTGGAGCGCAGATGCGCGACGTGCCAGTGGCGCACCAGTGGCAAGCCCTGGATATCCAGCAGCGCCAGATGGCCACCGGCCAATTCGCGGCGAACGGTGCGCAGCGACAGGAATGTCAAGCCCATGCCAGCCATGACCGATTGCTTAATGGATTCGTTGCTGGGCATTTCCATCACGATGCGGGGAGTGATCGCATTATCCTTGAACATACGCTCCATGGCCACGCGTGTCCCCGACCCTTTCTCGCGGACGACAAAATCCACGTCATTGAGGATATCGAGCGGTGCCTTGTTCCGTCTGGACAGGGAGTGGCCAGGCGCGCTGACTACGCCCAAGGGATTGGTTGCAAATGCCGACGATGAACAATCGAGTACCGCTGGCACACTACCCATGATTACCAGGTCAAGTTCATTGCGCTGCAGCAGGTTCAGGATGTGTTCACGGTTGTGGATCTGAAGCGTGACGTCGACACCCGGATAGAGCCGGCGAAAGTGGACCAGCAACATCGGCACAAAATACTTCGCGGTGCCCACGATGCCCAGGTCAATTTTCCCGCGGCGCAGACCCCGCAGATCGGCAACCGTATCGTCGAGTTGACGCAATTGCGTAATGGCTGCGATGGCGAATTGCTCTACCTCGCGACCTGCCGGCGTCAAACGGATATTTCGCCCCACCGATTCGACCAGTGCAACCCCCAGAGCGTCTTCGAGTTGCCGAAGCTGCATGGAGACCGCCGGCTGTGTGACATGAAGCGTAGCAGCCGCCTTGGACACGGACTCGGCCCGCGCGATGGCCAGGAAGGTGTCCAGCTGACGAACGGTATATCGACGCATGGCATTCCATAAGCAATAGCTGATCTATTCAGCATGAATTCTTATTAGATCTTATCCATGCACGTTTGTATAGTTTCCACATCGCCGAGAAGCATCCGTGGCAACCGGCATCAGTGCGAGGCACAAGGAGACCGTCATATGAACGATATCAATACCACCGCAATCACCGAGCAGAAGCAGCGTTATTCTCCGGGGGTACTCAAGTACGCGCAGATGGGTTACTGGGAAGCAGACTATGAGCCCAAGGACACCGACATCCTCGCCTTGTTCCGGATCACGCCCCAAAACGGTGTCGATGCCATTGAGGCAGCCGCGGCCGTTGCTGGCGAATCTTCCACGGCAACCTGGACCGTCGTGTGGACCGATCGCCTGACGGCATGCGATATGTATCGTGCCAAGGCCTACCGGGTCGACCCCGTCCCCAATATTCCTGGCCAGTATTTTTGCTATATCGCCTACGACCTTTCTTTATTTGAAGAAGGCTCGATTGCCAACGTGGCGGCCTCGCTGATCGGAAATGTGTTCAGTTTCAAGCCGTTGAAAGCAGCGCGCCTCGAGGACATGCGTTTTCCCATTGCCTATGTCAAGACGTTCCCGGGCCCTCCCACCGGCATCATCGTGGAGCGCGAGCGGTTGGACAAATTTGGACGGCCGTTGCTGGGCGCCACGACCAAGCCCAAGCTGGGTCTTTCCGGCCGGAACTATGGGCGGGTGGTCTACGAAGGTCTCAAAGGCGGACTGGACTTCATGAAGGATGACGAAAATATCAATTCGCAGCCTTTCATGCATTGGCGCGACCGCTTCCTGTTTGTCATGGACGCGGTCAATAAGGCATCGGCGGCGACCGGCGAAGTCAAGGGCAGCTATCTGAACGTCACGGCAGGTACGATGGAAGAGATGTACCGACGCGCGGAGTTTGCCAAGGAGCTGGGGTCGGTGGTGATTATGGTTGATCTGGTCGTCGGATGGACCGCCATTCAATCCATGTCGTTCTGGTGTCGACAGAATGACATGATCTTGCATATGCACCGCGCTGGCCATGGTACCTACACGCGCCAGAAGAATCATGGCATTTCATTCCGCGTGATCGCCAAGTGGCTGCGTCTCTGCGGTGTGGACCATCTGCACGCCGGGACGGCGGTCGGCAAACTGGAGGGCGACCCCATGACCGTCCAAGGCTACTACAACGTCTGCCGCGATGCACAAACGGTGGTGGACCTTCCGCGAGGAATTTTCTTCGACCAGGACTGGGGTGCACTACGCAAGGTCATGCCGGTGGCCTCGGGAGGCATCCACGCCGGGCAGATGCACCAGCTGCTGCATCTGTTCGGTGACGATGCCATCCTGCAGTTCGGAGGCGGCACAATCGGCCACCCCGAAGGGATACAGGCTGGTGCAACAGCAAATCGGGTGGCGCTGGAATCCATGGTTCTGGCGCGCAACGAGGGGCGCGACATCGCCAATGACGGACCGCAAATACTCCGGGATGCCGCCAGGCATTGCGGCCCTCTGCGAGCGGCTTTGGATACCTGGGGCGAAATCAGTTTCAACTATCAGTCGACCGACACGTCGGACTTTACCCCCATGCCTTCAGTGGCCTGAGCAAGGTCCGTACCACCTGCGGCTACGGCCATCATCCGATACACAAGGGGACAACATGCGTATTACACAAGGTACTTTCTCATTCCTGCCGGACCTGACCAATGTCCAGATCAGCAGTCAAATCCAGTACTGCCTCGACAACGGCTGGGCTGTAGGAATTGAATACACGGACGACCCTCACCCACGCAACACGTATTGGGAAATGTTCGGCATGCCCATGTTCGACATTAGGGACGCGGTCGCCATCATGCAAGAGATCGAAAACGCGCGCCAGACCTTTCCAGGACATTACATCCGTGTCACGGCGTTCGACTCGACCCATACAGTAGAGTCGGTGGTGATATCGTTCATGGTGAACCGGCCATCCGTCGAAGCGAGCTTCCGGATGGTGCGCCAGGAAGCCGACGGCCGGAGAATCCGCTACAGCATCGAACCGGGGAGCCTGACATGCCAGACACCTTCGACGCCACATTGACATTGGAAGACAACGACGCCGCCTCGCCGTTGCGGGATTCCGGCATACTCGATTTGCTGGCACAGCTCGATGAGGAACTGATCGGCTTGGCACCGGTCAAGGCGCGCATTCGCGACATTGCTGCGCTGCTGCTGGTTGACAAGTTGCGCGCCCAGCGTGGCTACAACACCGGCGCACCGAGCTTGCATATGAGCTTCACCGGCAACCCTGGTACAGGAAAAACCACTGTTGCGCTGCGCATGGCGGAAATCCTGCATCGCCTCGGACACCTGCGTAGAGGTCATTTGGTGGCGGTGACACGCGACGATCTCGTTGGTCAGTACATCGGACACACCGCACCAAAGACGCGGGAAGTCCTTAAGAAAGCAATGGGCGGCGTCCTGTTCATCGATGAAGCGTATTACCTTTACCGCCCAGAGAACGAGCGCGACTATGGACAGGAGGCCATCGAAATTCTGCTGCAAGTCATGGAGAACAATCGCGACGACCTGGTGGTGATATTTGCAGGTTATAAAAATCGTATGGACACGTTCTTCAGTTCAAATCCGGGAATGTCGTCCAGGGTGGCACACCACATTGACTTTCCTGATTATCAACCGGACGAATTGCAGCAGATTGCCACCTTGATGCTCGATACGATGCAATATCGGTTTGATGCCGAGGCCAGGAACGTTTTCGCGGACTATATCGGGCGGCGAATGGCTCAGCCCCACTTTGCTAATGCACGTAGCGTGCGCAATGCGTTAGATCGCGCGCGGCTGCGACACGCCTCCCGCCTGATGCAGACAGACAGCACGCTCAGCGACGAAGCCTTGCAGACCATCGTTGCCGCTGATCTATTGGCAAGCCGAGTCTTCGACACGGATACCGGCCAGCCGGCCGAATGATATTGATTCTGGAGGCAGGCAAATGAAAAACGATAACCGTATGACCTTGACTCAGTTCCTGATTGAGGAAAGACGCCGCTTTCCTCAGGCCGCGGGCGATTTCAACAGTCTCATCCTGAACGTCGCCCTAGTGTGCAAACGCATCGCTGGTCACGTCGCGGCGGGGGAACTGGGCGGTATGATGGGCAGTGCATCGGCCACCAATGTTCAAGGAGAAGAACAGAAAAAGCTCGACGTCGTCAGCAACGACCTATTCGTCCAGGGTAATAACTGGGGCGGCTATCTTGCCGGCATGGTGTCCGAGGAAATGGACCTCCCCTACCACATCCCGGACCACTATGACCCAGGGCCCTACCTCCTGCTCTTCGACCCGCTTGACGGGTCTTCCAATATTGATATAAACATCTCGGTGGGCAGCATCTTCTCGGTATTGCGCGCAGCGGCAACGGACCGCCCGCCGACCGAACAGGATTTCCTGCAACCTGGAAAGAACCAGGTGGCAGCGGGTTATGCGCTTTATGGCCCCTGCACCATGTTCGTGCTGTCGGTCGGATCGGGCGTCCATGGCTTCACCTTATGTCCCCAGCTCGGTGAGTTTATGTTGACCCACCCGAATATGAAAATACCACCCGAAACGCAGGAATTTGCGATCAATGCATCCAACGGCCGTTTCTGGGAGGATCCCGTGCGCCGTTATGTGGATGAATGCATCGCCGGAAAAAGCGGAATACGGGGTAAAGACTTCAATATGCGCTGGATCGCCTCGATGGTGGCGGATGCCCACCGCATTCTCATGCGCGGCGGGGTATTCCTTTACCCGCGCGATACCAAAGACCCGGCCAAGGCGGGCCGATTGCGCCTGCTGTACGAAGCCAATCCCATCGGCTACCTGATCGAACAGGCAGGCGGAAGGGCAAGTTGCGGCGGCCATCCCGTACTTGAAGTGAAGCCCACTGACATACATCAGCGCATAGGCTTGGTATTTGGGTCGAAGAAAGAAGTTGAACGGATAGAGGATTATCACGCTCATCCGCGTGAAGAGGCATCCAGCAATCCGCTATTCCATGCCAGCAGCCTGTTCCGGGCCGCGGAAAGCCAGGCTTGACCTCGGTGCCGAGGTCGGGAGCACCTCCATCCTTTTCATTTCTGAGGCATCTTCATGTCAGAACGATTTCCCATTATTGCCATAACCGGATCATCCGGAGCGGGCACGACATCAGTGACCCGGACGTTCGAAAACATATTCCGACGCGAGAAAATAAGCGCTGCAATGATCGAGGGTGACAGTTTTCACCGCTACGATCGAAATGAAATGAGTGAGCGCCTTGCCGCGGCAGAGAAGGAACACACGAATTTCAGCCACTTCGGTCCTACGACCAATATGTTCGCCGAACTGGAAGATCTGTTCAGCACTTATGGTGAAACGGGAACAGGCATGCGCCGCAAATACCTGCACGATCCGGACGAAGCGGCACCTTACCAGCAGCCGCCGGGAACCTTTACACCTTGGGAATCGCTTGCCCCCGATACCGATCTGCTGTTCTATGAAGGACTGCATGGGGCGGTGGTGTACGGCGATATCAATATCGCCCGCCATCCCGATCTGCTTATCGGCGTCGTGCCGGTCATCAACCTGGAATGGATACAGAAACTGTGGCGCGACAAGTCAAAGCGGGGCTACTCCACGGAAGCCGTAACTGACACTATCCTGCGGCGCATGCCCGACTACGTGAACTACATTTGCCCCCAATTTGCCCTCACCCATGTCAATTTCCAACGAGTGCCGTGCGTGGACACATCAAATCCGTTCATCGCCCGGGACATTCCCGCGCCGGACGAGAGCTTTGTCGTGATCCGATTTGCAAATCCTAAAGGGATCGACTTTCAATATTTGCTGAACATGATCAATGACTCGTTCATGTCGCGCGCCAATACCATAGTGGTTCCCGGAGGGAAAATGGAATTGGCGATGCAACTGATCTTCACGCCCTTCGTGTGGCGCATGATGGAGCGCAAGAAGCGCGTAAGCCAGGCCGCGCTGGAAATGAACTGACGCGGCCTTCAGATGCCGGACTACAGGTGGGCGGAATGATGCCGCAGGTGATCCTCGATGAAGGTGGCAATGAAGAAGTAGCTATGGTCGTAACCTGGCTGCATGCGCAGGTTCAATCGGACATTCGCCTCGTTGCAGGCGGCTGTCAGCAGTTCGGGCTTCAGTTGCTCCTGGAGAAACTGGTCGGCCGTACCCTGGTCGACCAGCAACTCAGGACCAGCCCACCCCTGCTTCTGGATCAACAACGTGGCATCGTAATCCGCCCACGAAGCACGATCGCTGCCAAGGTACCCGGTCAGCGCCTTCTCACCCCACGGACACCGTGTAGGCGATACGATGGGTGAAAAGGCAGAGATGGTCTTGAACTGGTCTGGATTTTTCAGACCGATTGTCAGTGCGCCGTGCCCGCCCATGGAATGTCCGAAGATACCCGCACGCGTGGCATCGACTGCAAATTCGTCCGCAATAAGGTCGAAAAATTCCTTGGTGATATACGAATACATGCGATAGCCTTTGGACCACGGGGCTTCTGTCGCGTCGACATAGAAGCCGGCTCCGACACCAAAGTCGTAGCTTTCGGACTCTCCGGGGTAATTCAGCCCGCGCGGACTCGTGTCGGGCGTCACGATCGCAATACCGAGCTCAGCGGCCACGCGTTGCGCGCCGGCCTTGACGATGAAATTTTCTTCGGTGCAAGTAAGGCCCGACAACCAGAACACGACAGGCACAGGGGCTTTTTCTGCTGCTGGAGGCAGGTACACGCCAAAGCGCATGGTGCAGCTGGTCTCGGTGGATTCATGGCTGTACACACCCTGCGTTCCACCAAAGCTTTTGTTTTGCGTTAGGGTTTTCATGGTCATTTTTTCGTTCCGTTTTTGTGGCCAATAAGAAAATAGCCCATATGACGCGGCAACGCGGCATATGGGCCCCATGGAGATGTCAGGTCAGAAGGTGACGACGGATCGAATGGACGTACCGTCTTTCATCAACTGGAAAGCATCGTTGATCTTGTCGATCGGCATAACGTGCGTAATGAGATCATCGATATTGATCTTTCCCTCCATGTACCAGTCAACGATCTTGGGCACATCCGTGCGACCACGAGCACCGCCAAAGGCCGACCCTTGCCACACGCGGCCGGTCACCAATTGGAATGGCCGCGTTGCGATCTCCTGTCCGGCTCCAGCGACGCCAATAATCGTGCTTTTGCCCCAGCCTTTATGGGCGCACTCAAGGGCCTGCCGCATGAGCTTGACGTTGCCGATGCATTCGAATGTATGGTCGGCGCCGCCTTTTGTGAGTCCGACCAGATACTGAACGAGATCCCCTTCCACTTCTTTCGAGTTCACGAAATGGGTAAGGCCGAACTTGCGGGCAAGCGCTTCGCGGGCCGGATTAATGTCGACCCCTACGATCATGTCGGCGCCCGCGATGCGCGCACCCTGGATCACATTCAAGCCGATGCCGCCGAGACCGAAAACAATGACATTGTCGCCCGGCTGGACCTTCGCCGTATTGATGACAGCCCCAATGCCCGTGGTAACACCGCAGCCGATATAGCAAACTTTTTCAAATGGCGCATCTTCGCGGATTTTAGCAAGCGCGATCTCGGGTACGACCGTATAGTTGGAGAAGGTCGATGTACCCATGTAATGGAGCACCTCCTTGCCTCCCATCTTGAAACGACTGGTACCGTCCGGCATCACGCCGCGCCCCTGCGTTTCACGTATGGCCTGGCACAGATTGGTCTTGCGCGATAGGCAGTAGGAGCATGTCCGGCATTCGGGCGTATACAAGGGGATCACGTGGTCGCCCGGTTTCAGCGTAGTAACTCCGGCGCCTACCTCTACGACCACGCCGGCTCCTTCGTGACCCAGTATGGCTGGAAACAACCCTTCCGGATCATCGCCCGAAAGCGTGAACAAATCGGTGTGGCATACCCCCGACGCCTTGATCTCGACGAGGACTTCGCCGGCACGCGGTCCCTCAAGCTGTACGGTTTCGATAGTAAGCGGAGCGCCGGCCTTGGTGGCTACTGCTGCACGTACGTCCATGTGTATAGATCCTTTTGTTGAATTGGCCTTGCGAAGCGGCATAGCCGCTCCTTCGAGCATAAAGCATGAGCTTATCTGGATTTCGCTACGTGAGTGGCGATTGCATCCATAAGCGGTGGCGAGAGGCAGTCGTAGGGGGGCAGACCGAGTTCGTTGAGACGAGCCCGGATGGCTCCCATCTGTTCAGGCGGCGTACCGGTTTCGATAATTGACGAGACAAAAGCCGCGAATTCCGGAGCAGCCCACCCAGTTTGGGGAGACCGCTCGGTATGGACGAAATCCAGCCCGTAGAATGGATGATTCTGGTTCTCGATGCGACCGAACATATGTACTCCGCACCCGGAACACGCATGGCGCTGGATCGTGGCCGTCGGATCGACGACCTTGAGCTTGTGGCCATTGGCTGTCACGCTGACGGCGTCTTTGGAAACCACTGCGACCTGGGAAAACAGGGCTCCAGCAGGTTTCCAGCATTTTGAACATCCGCATACGTGATTGTGCGCCGTCTGCGACTTGATGGTCACTTCCACTTTGTCCTCTGGGCAGTCGCACAGCAAGGTGCCACCTGAAAATCCGGGTGTTGCAGGCCGAATGCCATTATCAACAGCGGGATGGATGTTTATACTCATTAATGTCTCCTGATAGGCTTCTTGGACCGTACGGCCCGCTATTCGATCGAACCGTGGGTAAATGGCTGTTTTTTGCCATCCCTGGGTTACCTAGCAAAAACCGAGCCGGTTTGGAGACTTGGTGAAAATATAAATGCAACCGCGGTTTCGGTATCGTTCTCGAAACGATTGCGCCGCCTCATGCTCATTTATTGAACATGGGGCGGGATCTCAGGTTTCCCTTTTAGCTCACCATCGAGAATGCGTCGCTCCACCTCGAGATATTGGTGTTCCACATTTATATCATGCACATTGTCGTACAACGGCCAATGCTCATATTGCGGCAGCTGCGACGATTCAGCAACGCTTCCCAGACCGATTCCAGCCTGGAAGGTTTGCTCGACCACCTCTTGCAGTGCATTCAGGTAATCGACTAGGTTATCCAACTCCGCCACTGAAGAAATGGGTCCCTCACCAGGAACTATCCTGGAAGGCCTGCGTTTCTTGAAATCTTCGAGCGCCACTAGCCAGGCGTAAATGCGCGCATCTTTGGCATCAGGGATCCGGCCAATTGATGCGAGGCCTCCAGCAAACAGGACACCAGACTTGCGGTCGACCACGGCGATAGAACCGGGCGACGAACTATGTCCGTAATAGAGTATGTCCAGGTGACGCCCTGCAATGTCAATACTCATGGCGCCATCCACGGTCCGGGTAGGAACTACGACCCGTGTTCCCTCCATCTCCTCGGGTCCCAGGATATGATTGAGTTTCTGCAGGCATTTTTCGCAACGCTGGCTGATCAGCGCGGCCACATCCTCGTGTGCAAGAATCGGAACACCCTGTAGCGCCAGTGTGCCGTTTCCAAATACAAACGCAGGGTTCTGGTGCGTATTGATCGCCAGCATGATGGGTTTGGGAGTTAAACGTCGGACCGCGGCGAGAATGTCAGTCATATGACGCGCGCTAGTACCTGTGCCGATGAGGATAACGCCGTCCTCTCCGACGATAATGCCCTGATTGGCGACTACGCCTCGGTTTTGCGGTGTTGCCACGCTAATTTGCCCTAGTGCCGCATAGATGCCGGGCGCCACCTGCTGCAACGAAGTAACCCGCGACGTCTGCGCTTGTACTGACATACTGCAGGCAAGCACGCCCCCTATTGCGACAGCTTGCAACAATGGCATGACTATTGCTAAGAAAATAAGTAACGGTCCGTCTGTCCCGTAGCGCCGGGCCGCGAATGGGTCTGTCATGGAAAAACATGAAGCTTTTACCGTCTGCCATCTTGTCACTGCTTTTAGCAAGCGTTATGCCAGTTACCGCAAACGCCGCCGCGCACGTTAGCGATTTCCCCACTACCACGCGCGTGGAATACGTACTGGAATGCATGCAGGCACATCCGGGCAAAAATTATGAATCCTTCTATAAATGTTCGTGCGCCATCGACGAAATCGCCAAGCAGGCTGCATTCAACGAATACGCCGAAATATCGACAGCATCCAAGTACCTGCGACTAGGGGGCGAGCGCGGAGCCGAGTTCCGTGACCCCGCGCAGGTCAAGGTCATGGCCAAGAAGTACAAAGACATCGAAACGAGGGCCGCTAATGCCTGTTTCCTTAAATAGCGGGCTCGCAACGCTTTTGCGCAAGGGCGGCCAGTGTCTCGCCGCCCTTGTCATCCTGGCCCCGTTTGCGGTTTGCGCTGCCGAGAGCGCGGTACAGTCTATTGCAATAATGGATTTCGAGCTGATCGACAACACGGGTGAAACCGACAAAGATGCCGAACAGAAGCTGCGCCTGGCCAAGATCACCCAGCAATTACGCCACGACATTGCCGACAAGCAACTCTACGCGGTGGTTGACAACGCGCCGGCTGCAACTCTCATCAAAGATCTACAAAAGCGTTTCAACTTGTATAGCTGCAACGGCTGCGATGTGGAAATCGGGCGGGCGCTGCACACCAACCGTGTCCTGACCGGATGGGTGCAGAAAGTCAGCAACCTGATTCTGAACATCAACTTCCAGGTCCGCGACGTGGAAGGCGGCAATATCGTCCTGAACAAATCAGTGGATATCCGGGGCAATACCGATCAAACGTGGAGTCGCGGCATTCGCTATATGGTCCGTAGCATGGTCGAGAAAAACCAGGCCGGACTTTAGCGGCCTTAAGTCCTTATTCAGGAGTGACCTTTAATGACGTGTCGAAGACAAGGTCGTTGGAGTCCTGGGCTCGTGCCGTTAACACGCCTTCCGCTTGCGGCGTGAAGTAGAACCTGAAATTGGGATTCTCACTGATCCCGAAATCCACGTCAGCGGTCATGACCGGCTCGCCGGCGTAAGCCACTTCCAGCCGGCGCACGTAATGGGGCGGTTCGTATAGCCGGGTCGCCTGATCCATGACCATGCCCGACGCGTTCGGGTGGCGGATCATGAGCTGGGCCATCACGGGCTGGTTCAACCGCGGATTGTCCTGGGTCATCAGTTTCATCTTGCCCAGATTATCATCGCCACCAGGTGCCCTGTTGGCAGGAGCCGAACAGCCGCCTGAGGCTTTTACATATGCCTTGGCCATGGTCAGTTTGCCGTCACTGGTTTCGACGATTGCGCGCACATAGGTGTATTGCTCGACCCTCACCCTCGTTTCAATATCCGCAAGACCGCTTGCGGGCGTCAGGTGAAATACCGCAGCGACCGGTGCGGGGTTGTCGTCGACAATAAGGTGCATGGTCTTGATATAGCCTTGCTGCGTCTGGGGTATGAGGGCTTTGATCGATACCGGCACAACAGCCGCATCTTGAGCTCGTTTTGGGACCGTCAGGGCGATCAGTTGATCACCATCATTGCTGATGGCTCGTTCCTGGAACAAGCCCGCACGCAGTTTCGGCCACATTGGGCTGTCGGGCGGCAAGTCCGGTTCGGCCGCAAACGACAGCATGGGAACCAGCACGATAATAGCGGCGATGCGAAACCGGAACTTGCGGTACATGCTATGCATAAGAGTCTCCTGACACTTTATCGTTGTACTGCGCTTATCCAAACCTATCAAGTACATCAATCTTCCCATTCCAGTTCCGTGAATGCCGCTGTCACGTTTTGTCGATGAGAGCCGTCAAATAGCTGCCATTGCGACGGATTCAAGGCGCCGATCTCGGACATGGCCTGCTGTATGGAACGCTTGGCCTTTAGCGCGGCGCGCACGTCTGCCTGCAATTGTTGTAGATACTGCTGCTGCGGCTTCATTACCGCGGGCCAATCCGTGCTGACGGAACCATGGCCTGGCACGACAAGCCTGGCCGGGATCCCGGCCAGGCTTTCCATGGTGGACAGCCAGCCCGAAAGCTTGCCATCAAGCGATGGAATACGCTCGCGAAACACCAGGTCGCCTGTCCAGAGCGTGGCCGTCGTTTCGTCCAGGACCGTTAAATCATTGTCCGTATGAGAAGTGGGCCAGGCCTGGATGGTAAGCGTGCGTTCACCCAGGTCAAGCTGGTGCACTTCCTTTACCGGCACGTTGGGGGGAACGAGAATACTTTGCCGCGCCAGGTCCGGACCGATCGTGCGTTCCAGGTACGCGGCATAGTAGCCGCCGCGCGAACGCATCGACGCGGCAAGATTGTGGTGGCCGACAAATTCGGCTTGGTCGGCGGTAAACGCCGCATTTCCATATACATGATCGGGATGAACATGGGTATTGATCACATAACAAACCGGCAATGAGGTTTGTCTGCTTATTGCGGCGCGCAAGGCTTTACCCTGCGCAAAACTTCCGCCTGTGTCAATGACCGCCACGCATTCGCCACCTACGATGAAGCCCACATTGGCGATTGCTCCGTAATTGCCGGGCATGGCGTCCTGATGCACACCTTGATGCACAAAAACGCCAGCAGCCACCTCTTGTACGGGCAAGGGATCGTCGGCACCCAATACCACGGACGGGATCGCGCAGCACAACAGCGGCGCACATAGCCACTTTGCAACGCCGGTGAACGCCTGCGCCGCCCATGGCGCAATAGGCGATGACGCGTGCACGCCGCACTGGTTCATTCTTTCCATTTCATCCCTGCTTCATCGTCGGATAGTGTGGCCACCGCAATAGCCGTGCCAATACAACCGATGCTTACCATACGAACAGAGACGTGCCCGACGCTGAGAAATGTGTTGACTAAACGGAACACAAGATCAGCCGGATTGTTCAGGTGGCAGGACATTCTTGAAACAGATGTCGTCCAGACAGACGTCAACGCTCCAGCGACTGTCGTCAGTTCCCGGCTGACATTGCCCGATCATCAAAATTGGCACGATAAGTGCTTGATTGATCATGCAACAAGTCGTCGGGGTGCTATAGCGCTGAACTGAGTTTCATCTCTTGGATGCCTCGCCGTATAACCACACCGGAGGAAGACATGTCATTTAAGGTAACTCTGAAAACCGCGTTATGCATCGCCGGGGTCATTATGGCAACCGGCCACGCACAAGCAGACCCTATGCTCGACAAAGCCGCAGCCGACCCCGCCAATTGGGCTATGCAAGCCGGAAATATCCAGAATCATCGCTATAGCGAACTAAAGCAGATCACTAGCGAAAACGTCAAAGATCTTCAGGTGGCCTGGACATTCTCGACGGGCGTGTTGCGAGGGCATGAAGGCGGTCCTTTGGTCATTGGCGACACGATGTATGTGCACAGCCCATTCCCCAACAAGGTCTTTGCCATCAATCTCGAAGACCACTCCATGATCTGGAAGTACGAACCTAAGCAAGACCCATCCGTGATCGCCGTCATGTGTTGCGACACGGTCAATCGCGGACTGGCTTATGGCGATGGCAAGATCATCCTGGGGCAGGCGGACACAACGCTCGTCGCGCTCGATGCAAAAACAGGCGAGGAAGTCTGGAAAATCGTTAACGGCAATCCCAAAATCGGCGAGACCAACACCAATGCCCCTCATATCTTCAAAGATAAAGTCATCACCGGCATCAGCGGCGGCGAGTTCGGGGTGCGTGGCCATTTAACCGCTTACGACCTAAAAACCGGCAAAGAGGTCTGGAAGGGTTATTCGGTTGGACCTGATGACGAAATGCTGTTTGACCCAGAGAAAACAATGACCTGGACGGACGGCAAAATGGCGCCAGTCGGCAAGGACTCCTCGCTCAAGACTTGGGAAGGCGACCAATGGAAGATAGGCGGCGGCACGACATGGGGCTGGTTCAGCTACGATCCGGAAACCAACCTCGTCTACTACGGCTCGGCAAATCCCAGCACCTGGAATCCCAAACAGCGTCCCGGCGACAATAAATGGACGATGTCCATCATTGCGCGCTGGCAAAATGGGTCTATCAAATGACTCCTCATGACGAATGGGATTACGACGGTGTCAATGAAATGATACTGGCCGATATCAAAGTCAAGGGCCAGGATCGCAAGGCGCTGGTGCACCTGGATCGCAACGGCTTCGGCTACACACTGGACCGCGTAACCGGCGAACTGCTGGTGGCCGAGAAATTCGACCCGACCGTCAACTGGGCGACCCATGTCGACATGAAAACCGGCCGGCCACAAGTCGATCCCAAATACAGCACCTTGCAAAATGGTGAAGACGTCAATACCAAAGGCATCTGCCCTGCCGCTCTTGGCACCAAAGACCAGCAGCCTGCCGCCTTTTCGCCCAAAACCGGCTTGTTCTATGTACCGACCAACCACGTGTGTATGGATTATGAGCCGTACCAGGTCGAATACATCGCCGGACAGCCTTATGTCGGCGCAACCCTGTCCATGTATCCAACTCCCGGAAGCCATGGCGGTATGGGCAACTTCATTGCCTGGGATGCTGGTACTGGCAAGATCGTCTGGTCAAAGCCCGAGAAATTCTCGGTCTGGAGCGGCGCCCTGGCTACCGCAGGCGATGTCAACTTCTACGGAACACTTGAAGGATTCATCAAAGCGGTCGACAACGATGGCAAGGAACTATGGAAGTTCAAAACCCCATCCGGCGTGATTGGCAATGTAACCACATGGGAACGCAAGGGCAAGCAGTACATCGGCGTACTGTCGGGAATTGGCGGTTGGGCCGGTATCGGCCTTGCCGCTGCTCTTGAAAAATCCACAGACGGCCTGGGCGCTGTCGGGGGCTACAAAGAGCTGGCACGCTACACCGAACTCGGTGGTGTGCTGATGGTCTTTGCACTGCCGGACAGCGTCATCAAGAAAACCACGGTCGCAGCCAAGTAAGCGCAGCATCGCAGCCGGAGTCCACCCCGACCCGGCTGCTTTCGATGCCCGTTCATAATGCTGGAAATTGGCGTCGCGGCTCGCCGCCACGCCAATTCTTTATTAAGGATATGTCGGTATGTTGTCACGCTTCACCCAAATTAACGCAAGCCTGCTGATCGCTGTTGCTTGCTCAATGTCCGCTCACGCCATCGCAAATAACGACGGTGCCAAGGCCAAGCCAGCCACCGAGTCTCCGCCCGCGCAAAGCGAGGCGTCCGCAGACAAAAAGCTGTACACCGTCGTCGATAAGAGTCACGTCGACGGGAACACACTCGAGGGTTGGAAAACCTGGCGTGCGCTTGCCTGCGCCCGATGCCATGGTGCGCAACAAGAGGGCATGGTAGGACCTTCCTTGATAGAAAGCCTCAAGACAATGAGCAAATCAGATTTCGAGCATACGATAAAAGAGGGGCGAATCGAAAAAGGCATGCCACCATTCGGCGGCGTACCTCGCGTCGTGGAGAATATCGACAATCTTTATGCGTACCTGAAGGGGATATAGCACCCGGCCGACTTGAAGCAATCGAGTAACCGCCACCGGCGCAGCCCGGACGTGTGGCATCGGCCATGTAAAGGAAGTCATCCATGTTTTCAAGAAAATCATATGCAACCGCTATCCTGCGCAGCGCGGGCGCCATGGTAGCCATATTCGTCGCCTGTTCCGCGAATGCGCAGCAAAAAGCGCCCGTTGATACTCAAGAAAAGGTACTTCGGGTCTGTCAAGATCCGAAAAACCTGCCCATGTCGGACGAACAGGAACGCGGATTCGAGAACAAGATAGCCGCCCTGTTCGCCAAGAAGCTGGGCTGGAAGCTCGAGCATACCTGGTCGCCACAGCGCGTTGGATTCATTCGCAACACCTTGCGAGCAAAGATTCCCGATACCGATACCTACAAATGTGACCTGGTGACTAGCGTATCACCCGGCTTCGAAATGGGCATTGCTACCAAGCCGTATTTCAGTTCAACCTATGCCATGGCTTACGTAAAAGGAAAGGGACTGGATTCCATTCGCACACCGCAAGACATTCACAAACTAGACAAAGCAACGCTCGAAAGGCTCAAGATCGGTATCTTTACTGGTACGCCGGCGGCCGACTGGTTGGTCAAGAACAAACTTACCAAGCAAATGGTGTCGTATCAGTTACAGACCGGTGATCGCGATCAATATCCAGGCCAGATCATCGAGAACGACCTCGCCTCCGGTAAGCTGGATATAGCAATTGCCTACTTCGCCAAGAACGCGCACGGCGTACCGATCGAAGTTGTTCCTTTTCCCCCCGAGGCTGATGGGATCAGATACGGCTTCAGCATCGCTATGGGAGTGCGTCATGGAGAGCAGGAATTCCGTGATCAGATCAATACGCTCATTGATACGAACCGACCGGCAATCGATGCGATTCTTCAAGAGTACAGCGTACCGATAGTGTCGCCGGCACCGTCGTCAAGCAAAGCTGCGTCTTCCTGATGTGCAACCATTGCTCTGCGTGCAACGCACGCAGAGCAAGGAGCGTAATGCCAATGATGCGCCTGAAACTAAAAGATCGCAGCGGCGCGATACTGCTTGCCCTGGCAGCTGCGAGCGCTGGCATGAACATGTCGACCGTGGCAGCACAAGAAATCACTATTGCAGAACGCACGCTATTTCTGGACAAGCACTTCAGTGTTACCGGGAAGCAGAAACTCACTTATCTATTCCATCAGGAAACAAGTGATGTCCCGGCATTCAATGACACGGCGACGGTAGAGGTGCACGAACTTGGCCCAGACGGAACGGCCTCGGTCACTACCCAATTCCTGTCAGACGAACATGCCTTTCCCATCCCGCCTCTTGAACGCGCAACGGGCAATCCCGTAATCCTCGGCTTTCTGGAAAGCGATATCGCAAAGATGAAGCGCTTGACGGGCGGTTCGACCAACTATTTTCGTAAGCACATCCGGATGGCACTCGCGGCGGCGGATGTGCGTATCCGGCAAACCCATATTGATTACAACAGCAATACTGTCCAAGCGCAGGAAATCACCATAGTCCCCTATTCAGGAGAATCTCAAAATAACCGTTTGGGCCGGTACACCGACAAGGCATATGTTTTCGTCACAAGTGCCGACATACCGGGCGTGGTGTACTGCATTTATACGAAGATGAGCGGAACACCTGATCAGACTGTCGACTCCAGCATAACGATTGCCGGTGGCGATCCGAAGCAATGTAAATAAGAACATCAAGCAATCGTTTTATGGCAACTGTAGTATCGGACCGCAAATCGGGACTGCATCGTGAAAATCTTCATTTTTGAACATACCCACGCAGTGGCGCCCAACGCAATGGCTTCGGTCGGCAATGGCGCCTCGTCCTCATCAGGGTTCCGTGGCGATATCATGCTGCGTTCCCTGTTGGCCGACATCGCAAGTATCGACGCCGTCGACGTGCTGACGCTGCAGGACACGGCTCCACGAATACCTCGACTTTCAAGTCGTAGCACCCTCCAAAGCGCGCAATCCGAAGAAGTCATTGATGCCATAGACGACTGCATTGAGCAAGCCGATGCGGTCTGGCCGCTTGCGCCCGAGTCGAATGGCCTGCTGGAAGCCATTTCAAAAAAAACAATCCAGCACAACAAGATACTACTTGGCAGCACTGGTGCTGCGGTGCGGGCGACCGCCAGTAAATACAATAACGCACTGGCACTACAAGCCAACGATATTCCAGTGGTTCCTACCTATAGAGCCCAGATGCCGCTACCGCCAGATTCGCAGGGGTGGGTCGTCAAGCCTGACGACGGGGCTGGATGCTCCGACACCCACATTTTTTTGCACTCGAAGGCGGCCGTCGAGTGGGTAGCTGCGCGCGAGCAAGGCGGCTATGTAATGCAGCCCTATATAACCGGCCGCCCCTGCAATTTGTCGTTGCTATGCCGAGACGGAGAAGTGTTGCTTATGGCATGCAACGATCAACGCGTGGCCGTGTCCGACAATCAATTTCACTACATGGGGAGCATCGTAAACAGCTTTGAGGACGCCAATGGGGAGCTCAAGAGGCTGGCTCTTCGCGTTCTCGCTACGATCCCCGGATTGTGGGGCTACGTCGGCATAGATTTCATCGTAACAGAGCACGGTCCGGTAGTGCTCGAAGTCAATCCGCGCATGACTGTTTCACATGTCGGTCTGCATGCCTCGGTCGGGGTTAATCCCATCCAGATAATGCTCGATAGCATAAATGAAAATAAACGCAGCATTCCGATCCGTAGCAGAACCAGGAAGATCAGTGTCGATATCGGCGCGCGGCAAAGCAACCGCCATGTCGTTGAATAGCTTGAGAAATTTACGAAACCCCATGTATCTTCTCCTGTAACACAGATAGCGCTCTAAGCTGTGGCTTTCGGCAGCGAAATCGTATACCGTATTGCTTTCAAGCTCATCATCCATACCGGGGCTGCATTTTATAGAACTCCGGACGGTTCGATCAAAGAGTAAGGAGACAAATATGGTCAGCGTGCACAGTCATGGCGCCCGCGTACGCGAGGTAGTAGAGTCGTCGCCAGCCCCCTATTCGCGCGTACCGCCTCATATTACCGAGTCCTGGATCCGGTGTATCAGCGAGTATCAGCTCGATCCCACGATACCTCATGAACTCTACGTGGTCGAAAGCCACGAACTACTAGAGCGGCAAGAGCAGGTCGCGCCTGTCATGCGGGCAGCCAAAAGCGAAATGACTGTCTTGTTCCAGCAAATCGCCAAATCCGATTACGCCATCATGCTGACGGATACCGAAGGGGTCCTGTTGAACTTCTTTGGCGACCCGGGATTTACCCATGCAGCATCAAAGTCTGGTCTTATGCCTGGCGCCGTCTGGTCCGAGCGCTTCCAGGGAACCAACGGCATGGGCACATGCCTGGCGGAACAACGTCCGATGATGATCCACCAGGACGATCATTTCCTGTTCCGCAATACCGGCCTCACCTGTGCGGCCGCACCCATTTTCGACTGGCGCGGCCAGATTCTGGCTGTACTCGATGCTTCCGGAGAAACCCACAAAGTTCCAAGCCATGTACTGGATCTGGTCAACATGACAGTCCAGGAGATCGAAAATAAGGTATTCGTCAACGAATTCTCCGGCCGTCCACTATTTGTATTCCATAGTCGTCCAGAGTTCGTGGGCACCTTGAACAAAGGTATTATTGCGCTGGATTCCGACAGCTGTGTGCTTGCCGCCAGTCGTAATTGCCTGGCACAGCTCGGCGTCACTTCGAACGAAATCATCGGCCAGCCCCTGGACGCGCTCTTTAACGTATCGTTCAAGTCGCTGCTGCGCGAGAGTCAAAAGCACGGGCCTGCCCCATTCATTGTGTTTGATGCTCACCATGGTCGCCGCTTCTTCGCAACCGCTACGTCCGGACAATCCGATAGCAAGTCGCCGTTGCAAGTCTTCGCCACACAAGCGTCGGCACCGACACTCAGCAACGTGCCGGCATCCGACAGGCTGACACCGCTTTACGAGCTCCAACGGGGCCATGATGCCCGTATGGAACATAACATCCAGACCGCCATGCGCGTATTTGACCGAGATGTCGCCATTTTGCTCTGCGGCGAAACGGGAACTGGCAAAGAACTCTTCGCGAAGGCCATACATCTGTCCAGCAATCGGGCCGATCAGCCCTACGTGGCAATCAATTGCGCCTCCATCCCGGAACAGTTGATTGAAAGCGAGTTATTCGGTTACAAGCCAGGTGCCTTTACCGGTGCCAATAAAGAAGGCCAGATAGGCAAGATATGCCAGGCCAATGGTGGCACATTATTTCTCGACGAAATCGGCGATATGCCACTGGCACTACAAACGCGTCTACTGCGCGTACTCGAAGAACGAGAGATCGCTCCATTAGGCGGAAAGACGCCGACCAAGCTGGATATACGCCTTATCAGTGCAACGCACTGCGATTTGCCGGAAAAGATTGCGAACAACCTGTTTCGTGAAGACCTCTATTATCGTATTCAGGGCGTCACACTCACGCTTCCTCCCTTACGCGAACGCGCGGACCGCAAAGAATTGATACAGTTCGTGCTTGAGCAGGAATCGCCAGACGATGGCATCGTCACCATAAGCGACGAGTTGATGGATCTCCTGGAACGCCATCAATGGCCAGGCAATATCCGGCAACTGCGCAACGTCTTGCGCGTCATGATGGCATTGCGTGACGGAAATGTGCTGACTCGGGATTGCCTACCGGCTGATTTCCTTACCGGGCCTAAGGAAAATTCGGCAGCTTCAGCGCCAATAACGTCCAGTTTGCTCAATCCATTGGAACTGGCCGAACGTGAAGCGTTGATTCAGGAACTACGAATTTCACACTGGAATCTGAGCAAACTGGCGCGTCAACTTAAAGTAAGCCGCAACACGCTTTATAGAAAGCTTGACCGCCTGGATATCAACGTTGCCTCACGCGAGGCCTGTTAGAGGTGTACATCAAGCGAAAGGTCCGCGACATGCCGCGGACCTTTCGCTTACATGGCCCGGGCAATCCAGGACCATGTGGTTTTCGTGAGCCCGCGATTACTTGATCACCACCCCCCACGGGCGCACGCCAACGGTGATGTCCTGTAGCTTGACGTTTTTCTCGGTATCGATCACCGACACACTGTCAGATCGGCCATTTGCCACGTACAACTTCTTGCCATCCGGAGTAATTGCCATATTCCATGGGCGCTGTCCAACCGGCACTGTCGCGATGATCTTGTTGCTAGCCGTATCAAGTACCGACACTGTGCCATCGCCACCATTGGATATATAGACACGTTTACCATCTGGATGGACGGTGACGCCATTGGATCGTGTTCCACCTTT
>LNAP01002372.1_pt3 | contig 31304 bp, 25 predicted proteins | sample 602601 | NCBI WGS metagenome assembly LNAP01 (sample SAMN02440304, study PRJNA202911) | soil metagenome | biome: Subtropical and temperate rainforests or woodlands; isolation source: soil samples (1 kg each in a 20% v/v slurry with milli Q water) were... ...
TCTCAAAAGAAGCCTGGTTGACGCGATTCTTGCCGGCCTTGTCGCCCTGATTGTGTTCGGCCCGATTGTCGGCGTGGTCCTCGACGGCTACGGCTTCAATCTGGAAACGACCCGGGTGGCCTGGATTGTCGCCATCGTCATGGCTGGCCGGTTTGCCCTGAGCCTGTTCCTGCAAACGCCCAAGGGTCTGAAAATCCTTGAAGGCTTTGAAAGCACTGGTTCCGGGGTTCATGTACTGCCGCCTGATTACAAATCCCGCCTGCGCTGGATCATCCCGCTGGTGATCCTCGTTGCCGTGGTGTTCCCGTTCTTCTCCAACTCCTACCTGCTGGGCGTGGTCATTCTCGGGCTGATCTACGTATTGCTCGGCCTGGGCCTGAACATCGTGGTCGGCCTGGCCGGCCTGCTCGATCTGGGTTACGTGGCGTTCTACGCCATCGGTGCCTACGGCCTGGCGCTGGGTTATCAATACCTCGGCCTGGGTTTCTGGACGGTGCTGCCGCTGGCGGCTATCACCGCGGGCCTTGCCGGTTGCATCCTCGGGTTCCCGGTGCTGCGATTGCACGGTGACTACCTGGCGATCGTGACCCTGGGATTCGGTGAAATCATTCGCCTGATCCTCAACAACTGGTTGTCCCTGACCGGCGGCCCGAATGGCATGGCGGCTCCATTGCCAACCTTCTTCGGTCTCGAGTTCGGCAAGCGCGCGAAGGAGGGGGGCGTCCCGTTCCATGAGTTCTTCGGCATCGCCTATAACCCGGACGTGAAGTATTACTTCATCTATGCGGTGTTGTTCCTGGTGGTGCTGGCCGTGCTGTACATCAAGCATCGTCTGGTCAAGATGCCGGTCGGCCGCGCTTGGGAAGCCTTGCGTGAAGACGAAATCGCCTGCCGCTCCATGGGCCTGAACCACGTACTGGTCAAGCTCTCGGCGTTCACCATCGGTGCCTCGACGGCCGGCCTGGCCGGGGTGTTCTTCGCCACGTATCAAGGCTTCGTCAACCCGACCTCGTTCACCTTTTTCGAATCGGCTCTGATCCTCGCCATCGTGGTCCTCGGCGGTATGGGCTCGACCATCGGCGTGGTGATTGCAGCCTTCGTGCTGACCGTTGCCCCGGAACTGCTGCGCGGCTTTGCGGAATATCGCGTGCTGCTGTTCGGCGTGTTGATGGTGTTGATGATGATCTGGCGACCGCGCGGCCTGATTCGGATCAGCCGTACCGGTGTGACCCCGCGTAAAGGAGTAGCGCCATGAGCGAAGTCGTAAGCTGATGATGCACTTCGGCGGCATCAAGGCGTTGAGCGATGTCAGCCTCAAGGTGCATCGCAACTCGATCTTTGCCCTGATCGGCCCCAACGGCGCCGGCAAGACCACCGTGTTCAACTGCCTGACCGGTTTCTACAAGGCCTCCGGTGGCAGGATCGAACTCAATACCCGCGGCGAACGCACCGATGTCATCCAGCTGTTGGGCGAATCGTTCAAAGCCACGGATTTCGTTTCGCCGAAAAGCTTCATCACCCGGATGCGCTACAAAATGTTCGGCGGCACCCACCTGGTGAACCGTGCCGGGCTGGCGCGCACCTTCCAGAACATTCGCCTGTTCAAGGAAATGTCGGTACTTGAAAACCTGCTGGTAGCCCAGCACATGTGGGTCAACCGCAACATGTTGGCCGGCATCCTCAATACCAAGGGCTACCGCAAGGCCGAAAGCGACGCGCTGGACCACGCCTTCTACTGGCTGGAAGTCGTGGACCTGGTGGACTGCGCCAACCGTCTGGCCGGTGAACTGTCCTACGGCCAACAGCGCCGCCTGGAAATCGCCCGGGCCATGTGCACCCGGCCGCAGATCATCTGCCTCGACGAACCGGCGGCCGGCCTCAACCCTCAGGAAACCGAAGCGCTGAGCGCGATGATCCGTCTGCTGCGCGACGAGCACGATCTGACCGTGGTGCTGATCGAACACGACATGGGCATGGTAATGAGCATTTCCGACCACATCGTGGTGCTGGACCACGGCGAGGGCGGACCTGAAGCGATTCGCAACGACCCGAAAGTGATTGCGGCCTATCTGGGCGCTGATGAAGAGGAAGTGGTGCTATGAGTCAACCCATCCTCGAACTCAAGGATCTGGATGTGTTTTACGGGCCGATCCAGGCTCTGAAAAAAGTCTCGCTGCATATCGAAGAAGGTGAAACCGTCAGCCTGATCGGCTCCAACGGCGCCGGTAAATCGACCTTGCTGATGTCGATCTTCGGCCAGCCGCGAGCGGCTAGCGGGCAGATCATTTATCAGGGCGTGGACATCACCCACAAGTCGTCGCACTACATCGCGTCCAACGGCATCGCACAGTCGCCTGAAGGCCGACGGGTGTTCCCCGACATGACCGTCGAGGAAAACCTGCTGATGGGCACCATCCCTATCGGTGACAAGTACGCTTCCGAGGACATGCAGCGCATGTTCGAGTTGTTTCCACGGCTCAAGGAGCGCCGTAACCAGCGGGCCATGACCATGTCCGGCGGTGAGCAACAGATGCTCGCCATCGCTCGTGCGTTGATGAGTCGGCCCAAGCTGCTGTTGCTTGATGAACCGAGCCTTGGACTGGCGCCGATCGTGGTGAAACAGATCTTCGCGACCCTGCGGGAACTGGCGAGTACCGGCATGACCATCTTCCTGGTCGAGCAGAACGCCAACCACGCGTTGAAGCTGTCGGACCGGGCATACGTGATGGTCAACGGCGAGATCCGCATCACGGGCACCGGCAAGGAGCTGCTGGTCAACGAGGAAGTGCGTAACGCCTATCTCGGCGGGCACTGACACGCTGCCGAAATATCCACAGCCCCGACGAGCAATCGCCGGGGCTTTTTTACACCTCGAATACACCACGAATCCCCCTGTGGGAGCGAGCCTGCTCGCGAAAGCGGAGTGCCAATCGACAGGTGTTTCACTGGCCCACCGCTTTCGCAAGCAGGCCCGCTCCTGCAAGGGCCAAGTGTGCTTTCCGGAAATTGTGGAAAACAATATTCACAAGCTCTCAAAGCGCGACATAAAGCCGCTGCAAATAGTTGTTTTGTCACGCTTTTGACTTGTCCCCGTTTACTGTGGAGCTGGCTGTGAATAACGTGGGAGTAGCTGTCTGAGAGCCTTTGAATCCGTGGCTTGCAGCGATGTGGTTGTTTTTTGATCAGGCGTTTTTGCTTGACCCGGAACAGGCTTTGTCAACCTTTTTGTTGGATGGCAAAGTGGCTGGAAATGCAATGGGCCAGCCTGTGGATAAGTCTGTGGTTAAACTCTGGAAAGACTCGGCTGAGGGCCGTAGTTACTGGCTTGGCGCCATCGTCGGTTTGCCCATCACATCGTGCAAAATGCCATGGGCTACACAGCTGGTACCCGAGGGTCAAGCAAAAAACTTTGTAATCTACCCGCAAAGCCTTGTGGATAGCGGCTTGCAGCTTTTCCACTTGCCCCCGGAAACTGTGGACCGGCCTGTGGATAAGGTGCGTGTACATGGCTGCAAGCCACGGTGCCTGTGGCTTTGGAAGGGCTGGTTGTTTTTTGTACAGTTTTTGCGGCGGTTGCCGCTGTGGGCAAGGCCGGGCATGCTGCCAGCTGATTTTCTATTCCAATGGCTGTCGATCAGCCGAAGCAAGGAGAACACGATGTCCAACACCCTGTTTATTACCGGCGCGACCTCTGGTTTTGGTGAAGCCTGTGCCCGTCGTTTTGCCGAGGCCGGCTGGAAACTGGTGCTGACAGGCCGTCGTGAAGAACGCCTCAATGCCCTGTGCGCCGAGTTGTCGAAGCAGACCGAGGTGCATGGCCTGGTGCTCGACGTGCGTGATCGCAAGGCCATGGAGGAGGCGATCGCCAACTTGCCGCCGTCCTTTGCCAAGCTGCGCGGGCTGATCAACAACGCCGGTCTGGCGCTGGGCGTTGACCCGGCACCGAAGTGCGATCTCGACGATTGGGACACCATGGTCGACACCAACATCAAAGGCCTGATGTACGCCACTCGCCTGCTGTTGCCACGCCTGATCGCCCACGGCCGCGGTGCCGGTATCGTCAACCTCGGCTCCGTCGCCGGCAACTATCCGTACCCGGGCAGCCATGTTTATGGTGGGACCAAAGCATTCGTTGGCCAGTTCTCGCTGAACCTGCGTTGCGACCTGCAAGGCACTGGCGTGCGTGTCAGCAATATCGAGCCGGGCCTATGCGAGAGCGAGTTCTCGCTGGTGCGTTTCGCCGGTGACCAGGAGCGCTACAACGCGACCTACGCCGGTGCCGAGCCAATCCAGCCGCAAGACATCGCCGATACCATTTTCTGGGTGCTTAATGCCCCGGCGCACATCAACATCAACAGCCTGGAATTGATGCCGGTGAGCCAGACGTGGGCCGGGTTTGCGATTGAGCGTAATGCCAAGGGTTAAGACCGCATAACGGCTTTCGCGGGCAAGCCGCGCTCCCACAAGACTTGTGTTGAATCGTCATTTCGCGAACGACAAAAAACCTGTGGGAGCGGCGGTGCGGCGATCCGAATTGCCCGCGATAGCTATCTGTCAGTCAGCCGAGATAATCGACCAGCCCTCGATAGCAAGTGGCCAAGTGATAAGGCGTGGTCGATGGCATGTCCTTGCGGCTGACTTCGCCCTGCTCGTCGCGACATTCATACCACCCCCTCGCATGCAAAAAGCGTTGCTGCAATGCCTGCAATTGGCGTTGCACCGAGCCTTCGCTATTTGGACGCAAGGTCAGCGCGCGCAGGTATTCAGCCTGGGCCCAGATGCGTTGAGTGGCATCCTTGGCAGAGCCATTCAGATCGAGCATCGCCGTCACCGCACCCGTTTGTGGATCAACGCCCAGTTGTTCGGTGAGTACAAACGCGCGCTCCAGCGAAGCATGCAGTTTTGAGCCGTGCAGCAGTGGCGAAGACTCCAGCAGGAAATACCACTCGAACTGATGCCCCGGTTCAAACCAGTTATCCACAGCGCCCAGCGGTTTTTCCATCAGCACGCTGTGGTGCGGGTCAATAAAACGCTTCTGCATGGCTGTGCATAACTCGACCAGCGCGCGCTGTACGGCGATGTCTTCTCGCACCGACAGGGTCGCGAGGAAAGCTTCGGCCAGATGCATCAAGGGATTTTGCAGGGGGCCGGAGTCGAGCGAGGACCAGTCGCGGTCGAGGCTGGCTTCGTACAGGCCGTCGCCTGTGGCGAAGCGCTGCGCCAACACTTCCAGTGTCGCGTTGAGGACCGATTCCACCAGCGGCTCGCGCACCTTGCCCCAGTAATGGGCGCAGGCGAACAGGATAAAGGCGTGGGTGTAGAGGTCTTTGCGCTGATCCAGTGGCGCACCTTGCGGGTCGATGCTGTAGAACCAGCCGCCGTGCTCGGCGTCGTGAAAATGCTGTTGCAAGGAACGGAACAGCGCCGCGGCGCGTTCCTCGGCGGCCGGCACCTGGCCGATCAGGCTGGAAAACAGATACAGCTGCCGCGCGCAGGCCATCGCTCGATAGCGTTGGGGCGGCAGCGGTTGATGCCCGGCGTCCAGCGCTTCATAAGGCAACGCCATGTCGGCATTCCAGCCGGGGCCTTGCCAGAGCGGCACGATCACGTCCTGGAAATGCTGTTGCACCGAGGCGAACAGAGCGGTCAATTCAGGCTGGGAGGCAGAGCGGGAAACAGGCGGCATTGGCTGGCGTCGTCACGGCAGGGTTGATTGCGCGACATGTTAGCAGGCCTGAGAGATGCGGTGTCTGTCAGGCCGTCTTTGCGAGCAAGCCTCGCTCCCACAGGTGTACGCATTCCAATGTGGGAGCGAGCCTGCTCGCGAAGGGGCCATCACAGGCAATAAAAGATCAACCTGCGAGCAACCACGCACCAGTCGCCGCCGAAGCCGCACCGGCCAATCGAACCAACGGCGCCGCCGCTTGCGGCAACACGCGCACCACGGCATAACCCGCAGCATGCAACGCCGCCGTCGCCGCCACAAACCCTGCGGCATACGCCCAAGGGCTCGACATGTCCGGCAACTCCAGCCCATGGGCCACACCATGGAACAGCGCAAACAAAGCCGTCGCACCGACTGCCATGCTCAACGGCGGACGCACGGCCAGGGCCACTGCCAGGCCCAGCGCCAGCACCGACGCCGCAATGCCGCCTTCCAGCGCCGGCAGGTTCAATCCTTCAAAACCCAGCAGTCCGCCAATCAGCATGGTGCCCACGAAGGTGCACGGCAGCGCCCAGCGCGCGGCACCTTTTTGCTGCGCCGCCCACAAACCCACCGCCACCATCGCCAGCAAGTGATCAAGGCCGCCAATCGGGTGGCTGATGCCGGCGATCAAACCGTTGTCGCCATGACCCGGGTGCGCGAAGGCGATGGCCGGGGTCAGCAGCAGGGCCAGGGTGCCCAGGATGCGTTTCAGTGTCATGGATAAGCTTCCTTGTTGATAAGTCGTGATCAGGCTGCGGTCAGCAGGCCTTGGCGTTCGATGAAGGCGATGATTGCTTCCAGGCCCAAGCCGGTTTTCTGATTGCTGAAGACAAACGGCTTGCCGTTGCGCATGCGCGTGGTGTCGCTGTCCATCAGTTCCAGCGACGCGCCCACCAGCGGCGCGAGGTCGACCTTGTTGATCACCAGCAAGTCGGACTTGCAGATCCCCGGCCCGCCCTTGCGCGGCAGCTTGTCGCCCGCCGAGACGTCGATCACGTAAATGGTCAGGTCGGACAGTTCCGGGCTGAAGGTCGCCGACAGGTTATCGCCGCCGGACTCCACCAGAATCAGATCCAGCCCCGGAAAGCGGCGGTTCAGTTGATCCACCGCTTCGAGGTTGATCGAGGCGTCTTCGCGGATCGCCGTGTGCGGGCAGCCGCCGGTTTCCACGCCGATGATGCGCTCAGGGGCCAGGGCTTCGTTGCGCACCAGGAAATCGGCGTCTTCGCGGGTGTAGATGTCGTTGGTGACGACGGCCAGGTTGTAGCGGTCGCGCAGGGCCAGGCAGAGCGCCAGCGTCAGGGCGGTTTTACCGGAACCGACCGGTCCGCCGATGCCGACGCGCAGGGGTTGTGTGTTCATGTGATTCTCCAAGTAAAAAGGCCCTAGGAACGGAACAGACGGCTGTACTGGCGCTCATGGGCCATGCACGCCAGGGACAGGCCGAACGCGGCGCTGCCGTAGTGTTCGGGGTTGATTCGGGTGGCGTCCTGCTGGGCTTGTTGCAGCAGTGGCAGCAGTTCGCTGGTCAGGCGTTGCGCGGCTTGCTGGCCCAGGGGCAGGGTTTTCATCAGCACCGCCAATTGATTTTCCAGCCAGCTCCAGAGCCACGCCGCCAGCGCATCTTGCGGGCTGATCTGCCAGGCGCGAGCGGCAAGCGCCCAGCCGAGGGCCAAATGCGGCTCAGGGCGCTGCTGGAGAAAGGCGCGGGCCGGCGCATCGAGTTCCGGCAAGCCGTTGAGCAGTTGTTGCAATGAATAGCCCATCTGCCGGCTTTCCTGATGCAGCTCGCGGGTTTCCCGGCTGGCACGATGTTCTTCGCAGCGTTGCAGCAACTGGCCCCAGTTCTCATCAAAGGCAGCGGTGCAATGGGCGAGCAGCAGCGGCGCTTCGAAGCGTGCCAGGTTCAGCAACAACTGATCGCTGATCCAGCGTCGCGCGCTGTCTGCATCGTTCACCCGGCCGTTATCCACCGCCATCTCCAGGCCTTGCGAATAGCTGTAGCCGCCAATCGGCAGTTGTGGGCTGGCCAGGCGCAGCAGCGCCCAGGCCGGGTTCATAACCGGACGCCGAACTGGTGCAATTTCGGCGGGTAGTTGAAGTCCTCGTCGCCGTGGCGGGAATGGTGATGGCCGCCCCCATAGGCGCCGTGTTCCGGCTGGAACGGTGCCTCGATGTTGTCGACGTTGGCCTCCAGCTGTTCGAGCATGGCCTTGAGTACGTAATCATCGAGCAGGCGCAACCAGCCATCACCGACTTGCAGGGCGACGTGGCGATTGCCCAGGTGATAGGCCGCGCGAGTCAGTTCGAACGCGTTGGCGCACGTAACATGCAGCAATTGTTCGGGGCGGGCGCAGACGCGGACGATGCGCCCATCTTCGGCTTGCAGGCACTCACCGTCATACAGTGGCGGCTGACCGCGCTCCAAAAACAAACCGACGTCCTCGCCTTCGGCACTGAAACAGCGCAAACGGCTTTTGCTCCGGGCCTCGAAAGTCAGGTGCAACTCGGCGGCCCAGACGGGTTGAGGGTCGATTCTGCGATGAATCACCAGCATCGGAAGGCTTCCAGCAATGGACGATGTTCAGGCTAGAGCAAGGGGCTTGCCAATCGGGCGATACGTAGGAAATACCTGTCGGAGCGTAGTGGGTGGCTCAGGCTGTTGCGGGATTTTGAACTGGAATGGTGCGGGGATTTTTCGGTGGCACCAAATTGATGCCTTGACTGGTTTTGTGGACGTGAGCCTGCTCGCGATAGCGTCGGCACAATCAACATTTGATGTGGCTGACATTCCGCTATCGCGAGCAGGCTCGCTCCTACAGGGTTTATTCAGTGCTGCCGAGGCCTTGCCAATGCTTGAGGCCGATGAAGATGAAGCGCAGTTGTTGAGTGATTTTTGCCTGTGGCGTCAGGTGCTCAGGCAGCGCCTCGGCCGGTGGATCGATAATGTCCGGCAAGGTCGCGAACACACTTTTGACGATCAGGTCCGCCATGACGCTGAGGCCGGCGATGTCCAGATGCTGCAATTTCGGCATCAAGGACAGGTCGGCCGCGAGGTCCGAGCTGATGTCTTCCCGCAGGCGACCAATGGCCTGGCGCACGGGCAGCGATCCGCCGTACTGCTCCCGGGCCAGAAACAGGAACTGCGAGCGATTGGCCGAGACCACGTCGAGAAAGATCCGAACCGAAGCGTCAATGATGCCGCCCATGACGAACTCGTTATGGCGCACCAGGCGAATGGTCTCGCGAAAGGTCTGGCCGACTTCGCTCACCAGTACCAGGCCCAGTTCGTCCATATCGGCGAAATGCCGGTAGAAACCGGTGGGCACGATGCCGGCGGTTTTCGCCACTTCGCGCAGGCTCAGGCTGCCGAATCCTCGACCACATTCCATCAGGTGACGGGCAGCGTCCATCAGGGCGTTGCGGGTTTGTTGTTTCTGTTCGGCGCGGGGCAGCATCGCAAGGGTGTTTTTCTGGACAGGGACAGCGGCGCACTCTAGCAAATCGGCTTCGCTGGCGTCGAACGACTATCGGGGGATCAAGCGGGGATGTACAACTTCCAATGAGGCAAAACCCTATAAAGTCAAAAGCCCAATCCAGGGATTGGGCTTTTTTTCAGGGCCGCCATGGGCTCAGCTCACAGCGCTGTTGCGTTCGATGACACGGTCACCACCACCTTCGGCGAGTGTTTGGCCTGGGGTGCGATCGGAACCATCGGCAGCCAGTGTTTGGCCTGGAGTGCGGTCGGAACCATCGGCAGCCAGTGTTTGACCTGGGGTGCGGTCGGAACCATCAGCGGCGAGAACCTGGCCTTGTGGCGTTTTGTCATAACCGTCTTCAGTGATCAGGCCTTTTTCTTTCAAGCGATCATTGCCACCTTCGGCAAGGGTCTGGCCTTGTGGAGTGCGGTCGGAACCATCGGCAGCGACGGTTTGGCTGAACACCGAGCGGCTGTCTTTGACTTGTGGAGTGGCCTGGTCAGCAGCAGGCAGAGCGAAAGCGGTGCTGGCCAGCATTGAGAGGGTAAGGCTAAGCAGTAATTGGCGTTTCATGATGGGTTGCTCCTTGGGAGGGCGATAAAGTGGGTACGAGGGCAATGCTACTCTCGATAAGTCGATATAAAAGTTCATAAACGCAATGGTAATAATCAACGGAATTGATTGTTCTGCCGAAGCGCTCTAGAACGGGTGTCTCCGGCGATCGCTTTTGCACTGGAGTGGGTATTTTCGACCCACTGATGCCGCACAAAAGTGCGGGGGCGGTAACGCTGGATTCGGGGGCAGTCTCTCCCCGGTCGATTATTTGAGGATTAATCGATGTTTCGGTTAAACCTGCGGGCCGTTTTTCAGTCGTAGATTCCATGGCAGGCCGGTTCTGGCCTGTCGTTTCACACGTGCGTCGCAGTCAGGGCGCTCAGTCGTATCAGGAGCCCTGTGCAATGACGCGCACTCGTAAAATTGTTACCTGGACCTTCGCCAGCCTGATTGTCTTGCTGGCGGTATTGGTTCTGATCATCGCGTTCTTCGATTGGAACCGGATCAAACCGCCCCTTAACGCCAAAGTTTCTGAAGAGCTGCATCGTCCGTTCGCCATTAATGGCAACCTCGCGGTGGTCTGGCAGCGCGAGCCCGACGAGGGCGGTTGGCGGGCCTGGGTGCCGTGGCCGCACGTGGTGGCCGAAGACCTGAGCCTGGGCAACCCGGACTGGTCGAAAAAACCACAGATGGTCACCCTCAAACGCGTCGAGCTGCGTATTTCACCCTTGGCATTGCTGGCGCAACGGGTGGTGATCCCGCGTATTGACCTGACCGAGCCGAATGCCGACCTTCAGCGCCTGGCCGATGGCCGTGCCAACTGGACGTTCCAGTTCGACCCCAAAGACCCGAACGCCGAGCCTTCGAGCTGGGTGGTGGACATCGGTGCCATCGGCTTCGACAAGGGCCACGTCACCCTCGATGACCAGAACCTCAAGACTCAGCTCGATGTGCTGATTGATCCGTTGGGCAAACCCATTCCATTCAGCGATATCGTCGGCGACAAAGCCGCAAAAACCGCGCAGGAGAAAGGCGCGGCTCCCCAGGATTACGCGTTCGCGCTGAAGGTCAAAGGCCAATACCACAATCAGAAACTCGCGGGCGAAGGCAAGATCGGCGGGTTGCTGGCATTGCAGGATGCGGCCAGGCCGTTCCCGCTCCAGGCGCAAGTGAAGATCGCCGATACCAGTGTCGAACTGGCCGGAACGCTGACCGATCCGCTGAACCTCGGCGCCCTGGACCTGCGCCTGAAACTGGCCGGTACCAGCCTGGGCAATCTCTATCCGCTGACCGGTGTGACGCTGCCGGATACGCCGCCCTACGAGACCGACGGGCATTTGATCGCCAAACTGCATGAGCCGGGTGGTGCGGTGTTCCGCTATGAAGCATTCAACGGCAAGATCGGCGAGAGCGACATCCACGGCAGCCTGGCCTATGTCGCCAGCCAGCCGCGGCCGAAACTCAGTGGTTCGCTTGTTTCCAACCAACTGCTGTTCGCCGACCTGGCCCCGTTGATCGGTGCTGACTCCAACGCCAAGCAAAAGGCCCGTGGCGGCGAAAGCAAGCAGCCGACGGATAAGGTGTTGCCGGTCGAGGAGTTCAAGACCGAGCGCTGGCGTGACATGGACGCCGACGTCGAATTCACCGGCAAGCGCATCATCCACAGCGAAAAATTGCCGTTCAATGACCTCTATACGCACCTGGTGCTGACCGACGGTGTTCTCAGTCTGGAGCCTCTGCGTTTCGGCGTGGCGGGCGGCAACCTGGATGCGCAGATTCGCCTCAATGGCCGCACCGAGCCGTTGGAAGGCCGGGCCAAACTGACCGCGCGCAAGTTCAAGCTCAAGCAGCTGTTCCCGACCTTTGAACCGATGAAAACCAGTTTCGGCGAACTCAACGGTGATGCCGACATCACCGGCCGTGGCAACTCGGTGGCCAAGCTGTTGGGCAGCGCCAATGGCAACCTGAAAATGCTGATCAACGATGGCGCCATCAGCCGCGAGTTGATGGAGCTGGCCGGGCTCAACGTCGGCAACTATGTGGTGGGCAAGATCTTTGGCGACAAGGAAGTGAAGATCAATTGCGCGGCGGCCGACTTCGATATCAAGACCGGTTTGGCCACCACCCGACTGTTCGTCTTCGATACCGAGAACGCGATCATCTATATCGACGGCACGGCGAACATGGCGACGGAGCAGCTGGACCTGACGATCACCCCGGAATCCAAAGGCTGGCGGTTGATTTCGTTGCGCTCGCCGCTGTACGTGCGGGGCAAGTTCATCAAGCCGGATGCGGGCGTGAAGGCGGTGCCGCTGATTTTGCGTGGCGCCGGGATGGTTGCACTGGGCGTGATTGCAGCGCCAGCGGCGGGGCTGTTGGCGTTGGTGGCACCGAGTGGGGGTGAGCCGAATCAGTGTGCGCCATTGTTGGAACAGATGAAGGCGGGCAAGGCGCCGGTGACCGTTAAACCAACGAAATAATGGGGTGTCAGTGTGGCTGCCTTCGCGGGTAAGCCTCGCTCCTTCAGGAGAATACTAAACCTGTAGGCGCGAGGCTCGCCCGCGAAGGCGATCTGAAAGGCGCTAAAGATCTTTCAGAATGTCAGCCATGTCATCCGCATGCTCTTCTTCCTGAGCCAGGATGTCTTCAAAGATGCGCCGGGTGGTCGGGTCTTTTTCGCCGATGTACTGAATGATCTCGCGGTAGCTATCGATGGCAATCCGCTCGGCGACCAGGTCTTCGTAGACCATCTCTTTCAGTGAATTGCCCGCCACATATTGCGCGTGGGAGTTTTTCGACAGCAGGTCAGGGTTGAACTCCGGCTCACCGCCCAGTTGCACGATGCGCTCGGCCAGTCGGTCGGCGTGCTCGGCTTCCTGGGTTGCGTGCTCGAGGAATTCGTCGGCCGCGACGTTGGCTTTCAAGCCGCTGGCCATGAAGTAGTGGCGCTTGTAGCGCAACACGCAGACCAGTTCCGTGGCCAACGACTCGTTCAGCAGGCGCAATACTTCTTCACGGTCAGCGCTGTAGCTTTCGGTCACCGCGCCGTTCTCGACGTTCTTGCGGGCCCGTTCGCGAAGGGTGGTTACGTCAGACAAATGCATGTCACTCATCTCGTTCTCCTGGAGGCTAATCCGGTTTGCGTCACCTTCTGGGGAAGTGATCGCTACTTAAGGTGTGAGTGATGAGCGCGGCGAAAAGTTTTATGCCATTTGTCCATCGTAAAAAGCGCCCGAAATGGTCACGCCAACCCATGCCCGGACAGCAGCGCCTCCTCGCGCAGCCACGCAAAAAACGCCCGCACCGGCGGATGCCGTTCGCGTCCCGGCACACAGAGTGCGCTATAGCCGGCGCCATCCACCTGGACCTCGCCCCGGTAGGCGACCAGTAAACCGTTGGCCACGCTTTCCGACACCAGGATATTGCTCGCCAGCACCAGCCCCTGCCCGGCGATCGCGGCTTGCAGGGCGTAATGCTCTTCGTCGTATTCACGGACCGCCGGTTGCCCTGTCAGCCAACTTTCGCCGGACTGCGCGCACCAGGCCGCCCAGCCGTGGGCATAGAGTTTGGAGTTGTGCCAGCGCACGCTGATCAGCGTGGGTACCCGCTCAGCCGCCAGGGCCACCTGCCCGGGCGAGCCATAGACGCCGAACGATTCGTCGAACAGGCACAGCCCATAAAGGTTCGGGTAATCACCCAGGCTGTAGCGCACCACCAAATCGACGCTGGCGTCCTGATGCAGATCGATGACTTCGCAGTGGGTGTCCAGGCGCAGGTTGATGTTCGGATGGCGGGCGTAAAACCGACCCAGACGCGGCACCAGCCACAACGCCGCGAAGGCCGCCGTGGTGGAGATCGTCAGGCTCGCGCCGCTGCGTTGCGGGCGCAGGGTGTCGACGCTTTGCGCCACTTCCAGCAGCGCGCCGTGCAGGCTGCGGAACAACCGTTCGCCGCCGTCGGTGAGGCGCACCTGCCGTGGCAGCCGCTCGAACAGCGGCACGCCGAGCCAGTTCTCCAGCGAACGAATCTGGTGCGACACCGCTGTGGGCGTCACCGAAAGTTCTTCGGCGGCGGCCTTGAAACTCAGCAGGCGCGAGGCGGATTCGAAGGCGCGCAGGGCGGTGAGCGGCAACGAGGCAAACATTCAAATACTCCATGGATGAAATGGATTCATCCAGACTGATTTCTACTCAGTTGAAGAAGGGCGGCTGTGAGCTTCAATCTGCAAGCCACAGGCAGTTTAGCCCTTAAGGAGATTCAGATGAGCAAGATTCTTGCGATCCATGCCAGCCCCCGTGGCGAGCGTTCCCATTCCCGGCGTCTGGCGGAAGTGTTTCTTGGCGCTTGGCAAGCGCGACATCCTCAGTCGCAGCTGACTCGCCGGGAAATCGGTCGGGCATTGATACCGCCGGTTAACGAGGCTTTTGTGGCCGCGGCCTTTTACCCCGAGCCCCAAGCGCGTCCCTTGTCGATGCAGGCCGACCTGGCGTTCAGCGATGAGCTGGTCGGCGAGTTGCTCGGTCACGATTTGCTGGTGATTTCCACGCCGATGCACAACTTCAGCGTACCCAGCGGCCTCAAGGCCTGGATCGATCAGATTGTGCGGCTCGGGCTGACGTTCAATCACACCCTGGACAATGGCGTGGCGCAGTACGAGCCGTTGGTGCACGGCAAAAAAGCCCTGATCGTCACCAGTCGCGGCGGCTTCGGTTTCGGGCCGGGCGGCGAGCTGGAGGCGATGAACCATGCCGATCCGTTGCTGCGCACCGCGCTGGGGTTCATCGGCATCACCGACATCACCGTGGTGGCTGCCGAAGGCGAAGAGTCGGCTGAGCGCACGTTCGAGATTTCGCTGGCCGAAGCCGAGCAGCGTTTGCTGACGCTGGCCCGGGAGTTCTGATGGCCTGGCTGTTTCTGCTGATCGCCGCCGGGTTCGAAGTTACCTTCGCCATGGGCATGAAGTACGCCGAAGGCTTTACCCGGCTCTGGCCATCGCTGATCACGGTGGTGGCCGCCGTCGGCGGGATTTACTTCCTGACCCTGGCCATGCGCGAGTTGCCGGTAAGCATCGCCTACCCGATCTGGACCGCCATCGGTTCACTGGGCACGGTGTTTCTCGGCTTTGCGCTGCTGGGCGAAAGCCTGACCGCGCTCAAGCTGGTGTCGGTCGGGCTGATAGTGGCGGGCGTGGTGGGGTTGAAGTAAGCGATGTCATAGACTGGTCGTTGAGTTGTCATCTTGGGTGACGATGCTTGGCTGACGCCTTGCATCCAGCCTTGCTTCATCTCACCGATCACAAGGATGTTCATCCATGTCGCAAGGTTCCGCCACGCGTTACCCGTTGGTACTGGTCCCGGGGATGCTCGGGTTTATCCGTTTGCTGCTCTATCCCTATTGGTACGGAATCATTTCGGCGCTGCGCCGGGATGGGGCGACCGTCATCGCGGTGCAGGTCTCGCCGCTCAACTCCACTGAGGTGCGCGGCGAACAATTATTGGCACGGATCGAGGAGATTTTGCGTGAAACCGGGGCCGAGAAAGTCAACCTGATCGGCCACAGCCAGGGCTCGCTGACCGCCCGTTACGCTGCGGCTAAACGCCCGGATCAAGTGGCTTCAGTGACCTCGGTAGCCGGGCCGAATCACGGCTCGGAGCTGGCGGACCATCTGCACACCCATTACCCGGCTGACAGCGTCAAGGGCCGGCTCCTGAGCTTTTTACTGTGGTTGATCAGCGCGCTGATGTGCCTGCTGGAAACCGGCTATCGCGGGCCGAGACTGCCGGTGGATATCCCGGCTTCGCATCAATCCCTGACCACCGCGGGCGTGGCGCTGTTCAATCAGCGTTATCCACAGGGGCTGCCTGAAACCTGGGGCGGGCATGGCCCGGAAGTGGTCAATGGCGTGCGTTATTACTCCTGGTCCGGGACTTTACAACCGGGCAAGACCGATCGCGGGTGCAACCTGTTCGACGGGACCAATCGCAGTTGCCGGTTGTTTGCCAGGACCTTCGTGCGTGAGGCGGGGCATTGCGATGGGATGGTCGGGCGTTACAGCTCGCATTTGGGGACGGTGATCGGTGATGAATACCCGATGGATCACTTCGATATCGTCAACCAATCGCTCGGGTTGGTGGGCAAGGGCGCAGAGCCGGTGCGGTTGTTTGTCGAGCATGCGGCGCGGTTGAAGGCAGCCGGGGTTTAGCAGTCAAACCGCGTTATCGTTCTTCGCGGGCAAGCCACGCTCCCACAGGTTTTGTGTCGGACGCCGGCAATGAGCATGACGCCAAACCTGTGGGAGCGGGCTTGCTCGCGAAAGCGTCATATCAGGCAACACTGCCCTTATGGCCAAGCACGGTGGTCCAGCGCTCCGACAAAATCACCCCACCCAACGTCAGCACCCCACCCACCAGGTGATACAACGCCAACTGCTCATGCAGCACCACCGCCGCAATCAGCGCGGTGATCAACGGCAGCAGATTGAAAAACAGCGTGGTCCGGCTCGGCCCCAGGCGCACCACGGCCTGCATCCACGCCAGCGGCGCAAGCATCGAGGCCAGCAGGCAGGCGTAGAGCACCAGCGGGATGTTCTGCAGGGTCGGGCCGACTTTCGGTGAGGCGAGGAACAGCGGAAACAGCACCACCACCGCGACCAACACCTGTAAATACAACAACACCAGCGGCGGCAAACGCAGCTGCCATTTTTTCAGCAGGGTGCTGTAAATCGCATACGCCAGCGTGGCGATCAACATCATCGCGTCACCCAGGTTCACCCCGTGTTCCAGCAACGCGCCGAGGCTGCCGGACGACACCACTACCAAGACACCCGCAAACGACAACACCGCGCCGGCCAGTGCACCGGCGGTCAGGCGTTGGCCGAGGCTGACAATCGCCATGGCCAGCGACATCAACGGCATCAGCGACAAAATGATCCCCATGTTGGTGGCCGAAGTCAGCGTCGCAGCGAAGTAAGCCAGGCTTTGATAAACCGCCATACCGAGTACGCCGAGGATGAAAATCCTGCCCAGATTCGGGCGGATCAACGGCCAGTGGGCGATCACCGGTTTAAGCATGAAAGGCGTGAACAGCATTGCGGCCAGTAGCCAGCGGTAGAAACCGATTTCGGCGGGAAAGATCGCGCCGACCGCGAGTTTGTTGATCACGGTGTTGCCGGCCCAAATGAAAATGGCCAGCAGGGGATAAGCGTATTGCATCGGGAAAAACCAGAACGTTAATGAAGGGTGATTATCCGCTTGTCTGTATCAATGCTTATACTGCGATCCAGACAACCTGCCTCTGATTCCGGACAGCATGAACAGCAAACACATCGACCTGCTGGATTTCAGCGAGCTGCCGGCCCCGGTCTATTTCCGTTATGCCGACTTCAACACCCATGAATACGCCTCGGCCCACCATCACCCTTGGGGCACCCTCGAGTATTCGGCCAATGGGGTCTTGCACATGGAAATCGGCAGCCGCCGCTTCATGTCGCCGCCGCAATACGCGGTGTGGGTGCCGCCCGGGACCGAGCACAGTTTCTATAGCAATCAGCCGATCAACTATCGCGCGGTCTGCCTTGCGCCGGCGTTGTGCCGCGATCTGCCGCAGCAGGCCTGCACCCTGGCGATCAGCGACATTCTCAAGGCGATCCTGAAAGACTTCGCCGCCCGCGATGTGAAAATTCCCGAGCACGATGCAGACAAGCGACTGGCTCAAGTGCTGGTGGACCAACTGCAACAGGCGCCGATGCATGAGTGTTACTTGCCCTACGCCAGCAGCACCGGGCTGCTCGCAATCCTCGAAGCCTTGCAGACCGAGCCTGGGGATAACCGGCCATTGGCGCACTGGGCCGCGCAAATTCACGTCAGCGAACGCACGTTGGCCCGGCAGTTTGTTCGGGAGTTGGGTATGGGTTTCGGTGAGTGGCGGCAACGGTTGCGGTTTCTGGCGGCGATCGAGGCGCTGGACAGCCAGCGCAGCATTCAGGAAATCGCCTTCGACATGGGGTACAGCACCGGCTCGGCCTTTATCGCGATGTTTCAACGTCAGGCCGGGTGCACACCTGAGCAATATCGACGCAGCCATCTCGACAGCAGGTGAACGTGTAACAGGCTTTGTCTACACTCCGAAACGAGGCCGCATCCATCGGTGCGGCAACAAGGAGAACACTCCATGAAGATGTTGCGTGCCCCGTTGTTGATGGTCGGTTTGCTGCTCTGCTCCCAGGGTTTCGCCGCCACTGCCCAACAGAACAAAATGACCACCTGCAATGCCGAGGCTACCGCCAAAAGCCTCAAGGGCGACGAGCGCAAAGCCTTCATGAGCACCTGCCTCAAAGCCGCGCCGGCCGCCGATGCCGCCAAGCCCATGACCCCTCAACAAGAAAAGATGAAAACCTGCAACGCCACCGCCGCCACCCAGGCCCTCACGGGTGATGCACGCAAAGCCTTCATGAGCGATTGCCTGAAGAAAAAATAAACAGCGCGGTCAGCTCGGGAGGCTTTGCGGCGGTTGTGCTGGCCCCTTCGCGAGCAAGCCCGCTCCCACATTTATTTTCAGGCGTGCACAGAAGGTGTGTTCACAGGAGATCCAGTGTGTGCGGGCTTGCTCGCGAAGGGGCCGGTAAGGTCGACCGACACAATCCCTAGTGCTCGCCCCGGAACGCTGGCAGACTGCCAATCCTTTTACGTCGTTCGTTTTGAGGCTGTATGTCAGCGTTTTCTCAGCGTCAGGTCTTGTTGCTTATCAGCTGGGTCATCATTTTTGGTGGTTTGCTGCTGGTGCTCCCTCTGCGATTACTGCCCAGCCTGCTGGCCGGGTTGTTGGTGTTCGAACTGGTCAACATGCTCACGCCGCAATTGCAGCGGCTGATCGAAGGCCGCCGTGCGCGCTGGTTGGCGGTGGCGTTGCTGGGGACATTGGTGGTCAGCGTGCTGGCGCTGATATTTGCCGGTGCGATCAGTTTTCTGCTGCACGAGGCAGAAAACCCTGGTGCTTCTCTCGACAAATTCATGGTCGTGGTCGACCGCGCGCGGGGGCAGTTGCCGCCGTTCATCGATGCTTATCTACCGGCCAGTGCAGCCGAGTTCCGCGTGGCGATCGGCGAGTGGATGAGCAAGCACCTCAGCGACTTGCAACTGGTGGGCAAGGACGCGGCACACATGTTCGTGACGCTGCTGATCGGCATGGTGCTGGGGGCGATCATCGCCTTGCAGCGAGCGCCGGATGTGACCAAGCGCAAACCGTTGGCCGCGGCGCTGTTCGACCGTTTGCACCTGTTGGTCCAGGCGTTTCGCAACATCGTTTTCGCCCAGATCAAGATTTCCCTGCTCAATACCTTCTTCACCGGGATTTTTCTCGCGGTGGTCCTGCCGATGTTCGGGATCAAGCTGCCGCTGACCAAAACCCTGATCGTGCTGACCTTCCTGCTCGGCCTGCTGCCGGTGATCGGCAACCTGATGTCGAACACCTTGATCACCATCGTCGGCTTGTCGCTATCGATCTGGGTGGCGGTGGCGGCGCTGGGTTACCTGATTGTTATCCACAAGCTCGAATACTTCCTCAACGCGCGCATCGTCGGCGGGCAGATCAGTGCCAAATCGTGGGAGTTGCTGCTGGCAATGCTGGTGTTCGAAGCCGCGTTCGGCCTACCGGGGGTGGTGGCGGGGCCGATTTATTACGCGTATCTGAAGAGTGAGTTGAAGCAGGTGGGGATGGTTTGATCAGGTCGATATGCATTGCCTGATCTGACGCCTTCGCGAGCAAGCCCGCTCCCACATTCGACCGGGTTCCTCCAGATGGAATGCGGTCGAATGTGGGAGCGGGCTTGCTCGCGAAGCAGGCGCCGCGGTCTTTCAGGTCAATCCATCGGGCCGTAACGCTTGGCCGCCTCGATCGCCAACCCGCTGCCGATACTGCCGAAGATGTTCCCTTCCACATGCCGCGCATTCGGCAACATCGCCGAGACGCTGTTGCGCAGTGCCGGAATCCCGCTCGAACCGCCGGTGAAGAACACCGTATCCACCTGATCGACCCGCACATTGGCGTCTGCCAGCAATTGGGTCACGCTGTTGCGCACCCGCTCCAGCAGATTGTCGATGGCCGATTCGAACAGTGCCCGGCTCAGTTCCACGCTCAAACCCGGCTCGATCCGATCCAGTGGCACATGGCGGCTGTCGGCGTGGGTCAATTGAATCTTGGTTTCTTCCACTTCCATGGCCAGCCAGTGGCCGGCGCGCTGGTCGATCAGTTTGAACAGGCGATCGATGCCGCCAGTGTCTTCGATGTCGTAACGCATGCTGCCCAGGGCCAGGGTCGACTTCTGCGAATACACCGAGTTGATGGTGTGCCAGGTCGCCAGGTTCATGTGGTGGCTGGTCGGCATATAGGCGCCGCTCTTCATCCGGCTGCCGTAGCCAAACAGCGGCATCAGGCCTTGCAGGCTCAGCTGCTTGTCGAAATCGGTCCCGCCGATGTGCACGCCACCGGTGGCGAGAATGTCGTCGTGACGGTTGTCGTGGTTGCGGCGCTCAGGCGACAGGCGCACCAGCGAGAAGTCCGAGGTACCACCGCCGATGTCCACAATCAGGACAAGCTCTTCTTTTTCGATGGTCGACTCATAGTCGAACGCCGCCGCAATCGGCTCGTACTGGAACGAGACGTCCTTGAAGCCGATGGCGCGGGCTACATCCACCAGGGTGTTTTCTGCTTCCTGGTCGGCCATTTCATCGTCATCGACGAAAAACACTGGCCGGCCCAGCACCACTTCCTCGAATTCCCGACCGGCAGCGGCTTCGGCACGCTTCTTCAACTGGCCGATGAACAGGCCGAGCAGATCCTTGAACGGCATCGCCGTGCCGAGGACGCTGGTGTCGTGCTTGATCAGTTTGGAGCCCAGCAGACTCTTGAGCGAGCGCATCAGCCGGCCTTCATAGCCTTCCAGGTACTCGTGCAGCGCCAGCCGGCCGTACACCGGGCGGCGTTCTTCCATATTGAAGAAGACCACCGAGGGCAGGGTGATCTTGTCGTCCTCCAGCGCGATCAGCGTTTCCATGCCGGGGCGCAGCCAGCCGACGGTGGAGTTGGACGTGCCGAAGTCGATACCACAGGATGCGTTTTTCATGTCTTTCAAGTTCCGGTTAAAAAACGGCCGCGCAGTGTATGTCAGTGCGGCGGAGATTCGTAGGCCGACTATCCGTTAAATCGCAGCGCTCAGCGCTTGAAAGATGCCCAATCACCCCCAAACTTCCCTGCATAGACTTGGCAACCCCTGGGGCGACTGCAAGAACCGCGCCCTGCTGCCGATAAACTTCTGATGCGCTGCCCGGTCACAACCTTGAGATCGGTCAATCCAAACGCTGCAAACAAGAGCATGCTGTGCCTGGCTGCGCGATTTCGATAATGGATGGTGATTCCCTCGATGGACTTCAAAGACTATTACAAGATTCTCGGTGTGGAGCCGACCGCGGACGATAAGGCGATCAAGGCCGCCTATCGAAAGCTGGCGCGCAAATACCACCCCGACGTCAGCAAGGAAAAGGACGCCGAGGCCAAATTCAAGGACGCTTCGGAAGCCTATGAAGCGCTGAAAAGCGCCGACAAGCGCGCCGAATACGACGACTTGCGCAAATACGGCCACCACGGTCAGCCCTTTCAGGGCCCACCGGGTTGGCAGAGCCGCGGTGGTTTCGGGGGTGGTGGTCAGGACACGGGCGATTTCTCGGACTTTTTCAGTTCGATCTTCGGCAACCGTGGTCCGGGTTTCAATGGTGGTGGACGGTCGGGCCATAGTGCCGGACGTCGAGGGCAAGACGTGGAAATGGAATTACCGGTTTTTCTGGAAGAAACCCTCTCGACCGAATCGAAGAAAGTCAGCTTCCAGGTGCCGCATTACAACGCTGCCGGCCAGCATGTCAGCAACACCAGCAAAAGCCTGAACGTGAAGATCCCCGCTGGCGTGACCGACGGTGAGCGCATCCGCCTCAAGGGCCAAGGCGCTCCGGGCATCGGTGGCGGAGCCAATGGCGACTTGTACCTGACCATCCGTTTTGCGCCGCACCCCAAATTCGACGTCGAAGGCGAGAACCTGATCATCACCTTGCCGCTGGCTCCGTGGGAGCTGGCGCTGGGGACCGAAGTCGCGGTGCCGACCCTGACCGGCAAGATCAACCTCAAGGTTCCGGCCGGTAGCCAGAATGGCCAGCGCATGCGCGCCAAGGGCCACGGCCTGCTGCACAAGGCCGGTCACCGTGGCTACCTGTTCGTGCAGCTCAAGGCAGTGATGCCGAAAAAACTCGACCATGACGTCAAAGAATTGTGGGAGGAACTGGCAAAAAAAGCCGCTTTCGATCCGCGAGAGAACTTTTGATTTCGAGATAAGGAGTAGCCAATCATGAGCGACCCCGTGATCGTTCTACTGGACCTGGCAGAATTCTGCGAGGCGACCGAACTGTCGGACGTGCATGTGATCGAGATCGTCGAACACGGCATCCTCGAACCTCAGGGAGCACTGCCCAAGGATTGGCGTTTCACCGATTATGAACTGGCACTGGCCAAGCGCGCTGCCAAGCTGCGGCGCGACCTGGAGCTGGAATGGGAAGGCGTCGCCCTGGCGCTGGACCTGCTGGAAGAAGTCCAGCAACTGCGGGCCGAGAACCGCATGCTCAAGCAGCGGTTGGGGCGGTTGGTGGTCGAGTAGTCGTTCTGATGCTTCGGCATTGCCTGTCAGGTTGCTTTCGCGAGCAGGCTCGCTCCCACAGGTGATCTGCTGCGAACACAGGATTTGTGAACACCAGCGATCCTCTGTGGGAGCGAGCCTGCTCGCGATGAACGATAACGCGGTCCCCCTGCTTCACCCCTTCCTGGGCAACACCACGGTAAACAACGTGCCATCGGTCTCATTGGAGCTGACGTCGATCGTCCCTTGATGGGCCTTGACCACTTCCTTGACGATGAACAGTCCCAGACCAAGGCTGGTGGTCGGCCCGTTGAGCGCTTCGTTGGCACTGCGTACCAGCGGATCAAAAATCGTGGGGAGCGCCTCGGGTGGAATCGGCGCACCGTCGTTGTGCACGGTGAGCCGAACGCTGTCCGCTTCGCCCCTGAGGGTCAGCTTGACCGCGTTGTTGCTCGAGCCGTGTTGCAAGGCATTGCCGATCAGGTTCTGCAGCATCTGATTGAGCTTTCGGCCATCCCACACACCTTGGGTATCGCCTTCGACGCTCAATGTCGGATCGCATTGCGGATGAGCAGCGCAGGCCTGGGCAATCGCTTCACGCGCCGTATCGGCCAGATCCATGGGCGCCGGTTCGATTGGCAGACTCTTACCCAGGCGACTGCGGACCAGCTCCAGCAAATCGCCAATCATCACCGCCATGTGGCGGGTGCCACGCTTGATGTGGAGCGCGCAGGTCAATGCGTCGCCCTCAAGGTTGGTTTTACGCATCAGGATTTCGGTGGACATGCTCACCGCTTGCAGCGGTGCGCGCAGGTCATGGCCAAGAATTGCCAGAAAAATGTCCCGGGAGTGATTGACCTGCTCGGCATAGGCCGCCGTAGATTCGGCCAGGGCTTCGTCGATGGCCTCGTTGAAACGGATCATGTCCTGGAAATAGGCGATGTCGGGGGTGTCCAGGCTGTTGACCCACAAGCGGATCACGCAGGCGCGCAGATGGCGGAACTCGCTGGTCATCTGTACCAGATCAAACCCCACGGTATGCCGCAACTCGCCATGGCTGGCGCCGGCTTCGTCCAGGCTCGGGGTCTTTTCCGGGCCTTCGCCACGGGCTTTGGCCAGCTGTTCGCTGGCGCTCTGGGGCTTGGTCATGTCCCGCGCAGCCGCCAGCAGAATCGACCTTGAATGGTCGCGCAGTGCGGTGCGGTCCATGGATTCGGCGGCAGGGGTGATGGTTTTGGCGAATTGCTCCCATTCATCGACGATGCGGTCAACGTGTAACACGATGAATTCGGAAAGGCGCATGGCGGTTACCTGAGTGCGAGACAGCGAGTCGCATAGTAGCGCTTTTGACTGCGAAAAGAAGACCGCTCACCGGTTGGCATAGGCCCGCGGCTGCGTGGTGGTATCTGTGTATTTTCGGCCACATGATTTTCGAAGGGTCCAGTGCCTTTTCAAGGGGGGGCCTTACCCGATATTTGGTCTTTTGTTTTGGCCGAGGGTGAATAAGCTGTTGATTCCCGACCTGACAGCAAGGTGATTGAACAGTGGCTGATTTGCATGGAAGCAATTCGCTGGAATCTGAAGCATCTCAAATCGAAAACAACGGCAAGCATTACAGTCGCGTACTCGGTGTTATCCCGGACTCGATCAGGCGTGCATCGGCGCCAAGGTTGAAAGCCCTGACGGAACTGGATCCACAGACTCCCGATTGGTATGGCGAGGCGCGAGCCATTGACCGCCAACAGCTTAAAGCACTGATTGAACGGCGCTGGCGCCTGCAGGCCGTGCTGGACAAGACGCTGGCTGATTTGCAACAGGAGATAAAGGCATTCGCCGAGCCTCTGCTCGGTTCGTTATTAAAAGAAAACTTTAATGTGGTCGAAAACGTTGATGATTGGGTCGTGCAACTTGAAGTGCCGAGCAAGATTATCTTCGGCATCGATACCGGCGCCAGTCGCGTCCGCTCATCTACCTTGTTGGAGGCGGCATTACATAATTTCGAAACGTCAGAAACCGAGGAAGATGCATGGCGCAGCAGCTCGGGTATCTATCGCAAGGATGCCCGTGGCGTTTTTGCGCGGGTCCCGCAGATCACGTTGCCAAGGTTTGCGTCGTTATGCCGAAGTCTGAATATTGGTGAGCAATACCAGCAACACATCAAATCCATCCTGTTGCCCGCAACACCCATGGCGCAGCGAACCCTGCAGCAAGATTCCGTCGCCAGCGAGAAGGCAGCCTTTCAGGTGGCGGCGCTGGTTGCCCGGTTGAAGGGCGATATCAGCGATCACGCCTACGCCAAGCTGTGCGATGTCTGTGAGAACCGCGCGGGTATCACGTTGTACGACCGCCCGTTGCACGCTCATCGTTTATCGCTGATGGGTTTCAGGTTGACCGGCATCGTGTTGTTCAGCGCGGTCAGCGAACCGTCGCAGATCAAACGCGCCATCGATGCCCTGACCCCCGTCACCTTGAAGTTCTGGCTGGACTGGTCACAGCGCATTCCAGTGTTGCCAGGGCGAGAATACGATCAATACAAACTGTTGCAGGCGTTCTTTGCCAATGGTGCGCAGGGTGTGGACGATGAACTGTTGCGCAGAGAAGATATTTACCGGCAGAGCCGTTTATCCGGTCCGCTGATCGCTTATGTGCCGGAGGATCCGCAACAGCCGTTGAAGGAATACCCATCGCTGGCCGCGTTCATGACAACCCTGCTCGGTCAGTTGCGAAATACCGGGTACCAGACCTTTTTCAGCCGATTTGTGGCACACAAAGATAAAGGGCACTTTTTTGCCCGGGTCAACGAACGCCTCACGACCTTCACCAGACAGCAGCGCGAACCTCTCGACATGGGCCCGTGGTGGCGCGAAACGGCGGTCGAGAACCCCAACGCAGAACCGTTCACCAATCTCATTACCGGTGAGTTGTGGCAGACACTGTTTCTCGAACGCCGCGACAAGGCCATTGCCGATGCGCGATGCATCGCCGTACCGACCGACGACGAAGACGCCACCGCCCGCTTCAAACGCTTGACCAGCTATCTGTCGGTTGGCTGGAACCTCTTCAATTTCACCGCGATGCTGGTGCCCGGTCTTGGCGAAGCCATGCTGGGAATCATGGTCGCGCAGATGCTCGCGGAACTGGCCGAGGGCATCGAAGACTGGAGTAAGGGTGATAAGGCGCAGGCCTCGGCGTACATCAACGGCGTGTTGATCAACTTTGCGCAGTTGGCGCTCATGGGCGCCGGGCACGTTTTGCCCAGTGGCAGGCTGGCCCCGATCAACATCTCGCCATTTGTCGAAGATCTCAAACCGGTGGAGGTGGCCGGCAAGGAGCGGTTGTGGAGCCCGGACCTGAAACCCTATGAACAAGCGATGGTCTTGCCGGTGGATGCATCGGTCAGCGAAGAGGGCCTGTTGCGGTATCAAGAACAGGACCTGCTGCGGCTCGACGACAAATGCTGTGCGTTGATGCAGGATCCGGAGACCGGGCAGCATCGCCTCCAGCATCCGAGCCGGCCCGATGCCTATCAGCCGCTGCTGGAGCACAACGGCGCCGGCAGCTGGAAGACCGAACTCGATCAACCGCTTGAATGGGACAAGAGCCGGTTGCTCCGGCGTTTGGGGGCTTCAGTGGATAGGTTCTCCGATGAAACCCTGGAACACATATCGGTCGTCAGTGGCGTGCATGAGGATAGGCTGCGCTGGCTCCACGTGGAGCACGAAACGCCGCCCGCCTCATTACGCGACACGCTTAAGCGCTTTAACGCGTATGCCGATGCCGAGGATTGCGCAGGACGAATTCTCGGCAATCGGATCGATGACGAATGGGCTGAGCTTGTACCGCGGTTCATGACTGAGGTGCGGGGCTGGCCCGAGGGCAAGGCCATCGAGGTTTTCGACGCAGCGAATCTGTCAGGCTCGTCGATCAAGGAGGGGTTTGCCAGTGCGTTACCGGCGCATACATTGCGCATGAGCCGACAAGAGCTTGTCGCCGGAATGTTACCTGAGCGGGTTGTCGAGTTCCTTGATGAGCATGAGCTTCGTGAACTCCTTGGCCAATGGCTGGGAGGTGACCGTCAGGCGCGTATCAAGGCCACCCGAGAGCTGCTTGGCGGGCAGGCACGACAATCGCAAAGACGACTTTTCAATTACCTGTATTCGCGTCGCGAACGCTCGGACAATCTGTTGGTGCGACGGCTCAAAAGCGACTATCCGGATCTCTCGATCAGCATGGCCGAGGATCTGTTGCGTCATGCCGATCCCGCGGACTTGCAACATTTGAACGAGAAACAACGCACACCCCTGAACCTGGCGCAACAGGCCCGACACGCCGAGCAGCAAATACGCTTGGCTCGCGCTTATGAAGGGCTATACCTCAAAGAACTGTACAGCACCGACACGACCCGGCTGGCCTTGCACTCGCTTGAGACCCTGCCAGGCTGGCCGAGTGATCTGCGGCTGGAAATTCGCGAATACTCGGCTCAAGGCCGGTTATTCGACAGTATCGGCCCGGTGGACGCACCGATGCGCAAGCTGTTGATTCTCGGGGAAGACGGCCAATACCAGGCACGGGATGCGCTCGATCAGCACCTGCATGGTGACGACACGCTGTATGCCGCGGTGCTGCACGCGTTACCCGATACCCAGCGCACGACCCTGGGCTTTGATATCCATGAGGCGCAACGACTGGAAAACAGGATCCAGACACATCCGCTGGCGCGCGACCGATTTGAGCCTGTACTGCTGGAAAACCCTGTTCTCAAGCCTTTTTATGATCCGGCCATCATGCGACTTCGTGGCGGTATGCAACGTTACGCGCAGCAGGTGCCGCACGGTTTGGGCTTGCGTCGTCGAGCCTGTTCGCTATATCCGGGGTTCACACAAGAGCAGGTCGAGACCTTGCTGGCGGGGTTCACTCAGAATGGCGGCTCGGCGCATGAGCGGCTTACAGCGCTGGAGGTTGAGTTCAATCAGTTGAACCGGGCGCTGCAACGCTGGCTGAAATCGCCTACCGCCTCGTTTCGATTCAGCTCCGCGGGCCTGGCGGAGGGGCGGTCGCGAAACCTGCTCTATAAAGCGATCAGGCAATGCTGGCGCCGAGCCGGGCCACCGGGACCCGAGGCAGCGGGTGTGGTTCTGCCCCGGGCATTGCTGCTGGACAACATTCCAATGATGGGTCGCCACCTGGCGACCCTGCCGAAGCTGGAAGCCAACTTTGACCATGTCACCATGCTGAGCCTGAGCAATGGCGAGCTCACTGCGCAGGCTGAGCCTTTTTTGGAGGCGTTCCATCGGGTCAGGCAGCTCAACCTGCAAGGCAATCGGCTGACCACCCTTCCGCAGGCGGTCAGTGACATGAGCCATCTCACCGATCTGTACCTCAGTGACAACCGCATCGAACTGGATGTGCTGGCGGTCGCACGTCTGAAGAGGTTGACCCGCCTGAGGTCTTTAGACTTGAGCGGCAACCCGTTGAAGCTCACCCCTGACGTCAGTCGGATGCCAGGCCTGCAGACACTGTTGCTAAGCGAGACGGGCCTGGACAGTTGGCCCGTAGGTCTGTTTTCCCAGCCGCGCCCCCACAATATTCATCTGGATTTGCGCTATAACCCGATCATTCGGGTACCGGATGTCGCTCCCGGCTCATTTCGCGCCGAATTGTTGGCGCGCACATTGATCAGTCAAGAGCCGCGCTGGATCTCGCCGGACAATCTGAACACCCTCAGGTTATACATCGAGTCGGTCGGCCTGGACCCCGAGCGTCTGTATCCGCCCCGAGGCACGCTGGACAGTTTGGAGTGGTCCCAGGGGCTGACGGAGTCGCAATGGCTGGCCGGGCAGAAAGTCTGGTACGACGTTGAGGATGAATTCGACTCGCTACCGTTCTTCAATGAAATCCGCAGGCTCACCCAGTCCGCCGACTTCACGGCCGGCGGCGCGTATCGGGTGGACTTGACCGCCAAGGTCTGGCGGATGCTCGAGGCCATGGCACAGAACAGCGAACTGCGGGTCAGGTTGTTCGCCGAAGCCGCCGCGCCCACCGAATGCGTGGACGGTGGAACCCAACTGTTCAACGCCATGGGGGTGCAGGTGCTGATCCATGAGGCCTATGCCCTGGGTCGTCTGGACCTGATCGAACCACAATTGCTGGAACTGGCGCTGGGCAAGTCTCGCCTCGATGAGATCGGCGCCATCGCCCGTCAACGGGTCGCCGCGCGGGTGGCGGCAGGCGAGCAGTTCCGGCGGGTTGACGAACATGACAATGTCACCGGCACGATCGATGAAGTGGAAGTCCACTTGGCCTACATGACCGACCTGGCCGAGCGTCTGTCTCTGCCATGGCAGGCCCGGGGCATGCAGTTTCGCAAGATCGCCGGGGTGACCCGGCAGATGATCGACGCGGCGTTCGAGCGGATCGTGGCGCTGGAGGAAGGTGATCTGCTGCCGGATCGGTTGCTTGAGCAACCTGTCTGGAAAACCTGGCTGGAGACTTCGTACCCTGATGAACTGAATGGCTTGAAACGACGGATTGACGCCATCACCGAGTTACAGGACGCGTTGCTACGTCGGGCCGAGGCGGTTGCCCCGAAGGCGAAGTCTGCCCTGGATGTGCAGGTCAACCAGTTGTGTCGCGAGTTGGGCAACGACGAAAACGACTTCGCCGAGGGTCAGCTCATGAGTGACGATGACTACACCCAGGCGCTGGAGGACATCGATCAGCAAATCAGGCAACGGTTGAGAATACTGACCCGGCAAGCGATGGATCGGGCCCGCTTAGCGCTGCTTGGGGTTGCACACCGTTAGCAATGCGGGCAAAAGCAAAGGCCTCGACACAGATGTTCGAGGCCTATGCTTGTGACGTATCCAGCGACTCAAAACAGGAAGTAGCGCTGAGCCATCGGCAGGGTTTCTGCCGGTTCACACCACAGCAACACACCGTCGGCCTTGACCTGATAGGTCTGCGGATCGACATCGATGTTTGGCAGGTAATCGTTGTGGATCAGATCGGTTTTCTGCACGTCACGGCAACCTTTGACCACCGCGATTTTCTTTTTCAGGCCCAACGTTTCGGGCAAACCGGCTTCCTGCGCCGCCTGGCTGATAAACGTCAGGCTGGTGGCGTGCAGCGAGCCACCGTAGCTGGCGAACATCGGACGGTAATGCACCGGCTGCGGCGTCGGGATCGAAGCGTTGGCGTCACCCATCAGGCTGGCCGCAATGGCTCCACCCTTGAGGATCAGCGTCGGTTTGACCCCGAAAAACGCCGGACGCCAGAGCACCAGATCCGCCCATTTACCCACTTCCACCGAGCCCACTTCATGGCTGATGCCGTGGGTGATCGCCGGGTTGATGGTGTACTTGGCGATGTAGCGTTTGGCGCGGAAGTTGTCGTTGCCTTCGCCATCCTGTGGCAGCGGGCCGCGCTGCTTTTTCATTTTGTCGGCGGTCTGCCAGGTGCGCGTGATGACTTCACCGACCCGACCCATGGCCTGGCTGTCGGAGCTGATCATCGAGAACGCGCCGAGGTCGTGGAGGATGTCTTCGGCGGCAATCGTCTCGCGGCGAATGCGGCTCTCGGCGAAGGCCACGTCTTCGGCAATGCTCGGGTCCAGGTGGTGACAGACCATCAGCATGTCGAGGTGTTCGTCAATGGTGTTGCGGGTGAACGGCCGGGTCGGGTTGGTCGAACTCGGCAATACGTTGGCAAAACCGCAGGCCTTGATGATGTCCGGGGCATGGCCGCCGCCGGCACCTTCGGTGTGGTAGGTATGGATGGTGCGGCCCTTGAAGGCGGCGAGGGTGGTTTCGACGAAGCCCGACTCGTTGAGGGTGTCGGTGTGGATCGCCACTTGAACGTCGTACTGGTCGGCCACGTTCAGGCAGTTGTCGATGCTCGCCGGGGTGGTGCCCCAGTCTTCGTGCAGCTTGAGGCCGATGGCGCCGGCCTTGACCTGCTCGATCAGCGGTTCCGGCAGGCTGGCGTTGCCCTTGCCGGTGAAGCCGATGTTCATCGGGAATGCATCGGCGGCCTGAAGCATGCGCGCCAGGTGCCATGGCCCGGAGGTGCAAGTGGTGGCATTGGTGCCGGTGGCCGGGCCAGTGCCGCCGCCGATCATGGTGGTGACGCCGCTCATCAATGCTTCTTCGATCTGCTGCGGGCAGATGAAGTGGATATGCGTGTCGATGCCGCCGGCGGTGAGGATCATGCCTTCACCGGCAATGACTTCGGTGCTGGCGCCGACGGCGATGGTGACGTTCGGCTGGATGTCCGGGTTGCCGGCCTTGCCGATGGCGGCGATGCGCCCATCCTTGAGGCCGACGTCCGCCTTGACGATGCCCCAGTGGTCGATGATCAGGGCGTTGGTGATCAGGGTGTCGACAACTTCTGCCGCCAGCAATTGGCTCTGGCCCTGGCCGTCGCGAATGACTTTGCCGCCGCCGAATTTCACTTCTTCGCCGTAGGTGGTGAAGTCCTGTTCCACTTCGATCCACAGCTCGGTGTCGGCCAGACGGACCTTGTCACCGACGGTGGGGCCGAACATGTCGGCGTAGGCTTGTCTTGAGATTTTCATGCGCTTGCCTTGGGATTCAATTGGATTTGAGACTGTTCGCTTCGCTCACAGATTCGCGGGCAAGCCTCGCTCCTACAGGGGGATGTGATCAATTGTAGGAGCGAGGCTTGCCCGCGAAGGGGCCGGTGCGGACAACGCATGACTTAAAGGTCACCCATGATCCTGCCGGCAAACCCGAACACCCGGCGATGCCCGGCCAGGTCTACCAGTTCGACCTCACGGCTCTGCCCCGGCTCGAAGCGCACGGCGGTGCCGGCGGGGATGTTCAGGCGCATGCCGCGGCTGGCGGCGCGGTCGAAGGTCAGGGCGTCGTTGGTT
>LNAP01000971.1_pt1 | contig 31294 bp, 25 predicted proteins | sample 602601 | NCBI WGS metagenome assembly LNAP01 (sample SAMN02440304, study PRJNA202911) | soil metagenome | biome: Subtropical and temperate rainforests or woodlands; isolation source: soil samples (1 kg each in a 20% v/v slurry with milli Q water) were... ...
GCCATCGGCGGCTTGCCCTCTTCGGTCTGGCTGCCGACGATCACCGTGTCGTCCGAGACCTTGACGGTCGACGGCGGCAGTTCGCGCACGGTGATATCACCGCGCGGGATGTGGACCTTGCCGGCAATCGCCAACTTGTCGTCCTTGAGGGTGATTTTCAGGTCCGGCGCCACTTCAAGTTCCGCGTAGGGTTCGACCGTGACCGGCAGTTGCGAGCCTTGCAGGCTGAGGTCAACGGCCAGGGCCCGGCCCCAATCGATCTGCCCCTTGAGGCTGCCCTGCCCGGCCTTGCCACTGCGCCAGCCGCCGTTGAGCTGCACGCTTTCGCCGGCGATCAGGGCCTGCACGTTCAGGCCTTCAAGGCTGATGGGCAGTTCGGGCCCGGAAATCTCGCCGGCGATCAGGTTGACGTTGCCGTTGACCTGCGGCGCCAACAAGCCGCCGGAGATGCGCCCGCTGCCATTGAGCTTGCCATTGAGTTTTTCCACCATCGGCACAAACGGCCGCGCTACCGCCAGGTCCAGGCCGGTAAGGCTGAAGTTGCCGGAGATCGGCTTGTTTTTCGCCAGCGGGTTGATCTGCGCCTGCAGCAGCAACTCGCCGAGCTTGCCACCGCGGAAATTCAGCTGGGTATCAATGCGCGTGGGGTTAAGCGTGGTGTCCAGTTTGAGGGTGTCGTAGGGGAAGTCCAGCCACTGGTCCTTGTCCTTGACCCGCAACGTGCCGCCACTGGCATCCACCGCGATCAGGCCTTTAGGGCCGCTGGCCGGCAGGTCGAGCTGGATATCGGCGTTGAGCTTGCCTTGCCAGGCAAAATCCTTGGGCAGCCACTGCGCCAGGCTGTCGATGGGGAACTGCTTGAGGTGATAACGCAGCTTGGGATCGGGCATCAGTCGCTGGTCTTCGCCACACAGGCTGGCGGGCCCGGAGACCCAGCAATGGGCAGCGAAGGTCAGCTTGCCGTCGGCCATGCGCTCGATTTTCGCAGGGGCCTGCAGCTTCCAGTCCTGGCCCCCGGCCTGCACCTCGCCACTGGCCAGGCGCCCGCGCCAGTTACCCTTGTCGAGCGTGCCGTCCAGGGCCAGGGCCAGTTTGACCAGGGGGCCCATGAGGTCCAGTTGGACTTTCTGGTTTTTGATGTCGCCCTGGGCGCTGGCGGTCAAAGTACCGAGCTGGGTATCCCCGGCCTGGATGCCGGTGCCCTTGAGGTCGATCTTCGCCCGTTGTGCATTATCAAGCGTGGCGTCCAGGGTGAGGGCTTGCAGGCGGTTGTCTTCAAACACCAGTTGCTGGCCCTTGAGGTCGAGCTTGCCCTGGGGCGCCTTTAGAGTACCGGCCACATCGAGTCGACCGTTGACCTGCCCACGCAGCTGCGGCCACAGCTGGGCCAGGCGTGCGAGCTTGATGTCGATCTGCCCGGCCAGGCGCTGTTGCAGGCTGCCGCTGCCATTGATGCGGTTGTCACCCAGGCGGATATCCAGGTTGGCCAGGGTCCACTGCTCGCCCGCGCCTTCGGCCTTGGCGGCCAGCACCGCCGTTTGGCCGCGCAAGCGGCCCTTGAGGTCAAGGTCGGCGTTGAGCTTGAGTTGTTCGTTCTTGAACTCGCCCTTGCTGCGCAGCGGCCCGGCCAGGGTACCGGGCAATTCTGCGACCCAGTACGCCGGGTTCAACGCCGACAGGTCCAGCGCCGTATCCCAGGCGATGCCCTCGGCAAATTGCAGGTTCAAGTGCCCTTCGGCCTTGCCCTGGCCTGCGGTCAATTTCAGCTCGGGCAGGAACACTTGCTTGAGGTCGCCACTGAACGGCGTGACCAGGCTGAATTTGCCGGCCGGGCCATCGAGGTCGGCCTTGAGATTGCCCAGGTAGTTGCCGTCCTTGTAGGACACTTCACCGTTGAAGGTGCGTAGCACCACTTGCGGCTCGTCAATCAGCGGATACAGGCGATGCCAGGGGAAGTCCAGCCAGTCGATTTTTGCGTCTGCGCTGAAGCCCTGCTGCCAATCCAGTTGGGCGCTTAGCTTGAGGCTTTGCTTGTCCCCGGCATTCAGGTCCAGGCCGGCGAGCTGCGCGCCCTTGGCATCGACCCGGCCTTGCAGCAACAGGTCAACCGGGCCCTTTTCTGCGGGTAATACGGCCTTGCCCAACAGTTGATAGCCCTTGCCCAGGTCGCCCTTGGCCGTCAGGTCCAGTTGGTTGAGCTGCAGGGTGTCCGGCAAGTCGGCGGCGGGCTTGAAGCCATCGGCGGTGATCTGCAGTTGCGCCGGCAGGTTCTCGACCAGAGGTTGCAGTTCGCCCTTGAGCTTGGCGGGCAGGTAGCCCGTGCTGTCGGCGTCGAGCTTGAGGGTCTTGAGCAGATCACCGGTCACGTTCAGCGCCACCGTCCACGGCGCGCCGCCCGGGGCATAGGGCAGGCTCAGGTTGCCGGTCGCGGTCAACGGCCAATCGCCCGCGGGGTGCAGCATACCGCTGAGATCCAGCACCAGGTCGTCGCGTTGCAGATGTACCGCGTCGATCTGCATGCCCTCGGCTGTCCAGTGCGCGGCCAGTTGCAGGCCCTTGAGTTCTTCGCTGCCGTTGAACAGCAGGCTGCCGACGCGCACGTCGCCCAGTTCGATCGCCACGGGCAGGTTCAAGTCCGGCAGGGTAATCGGGCCGCTGCTGTCTTCGGTGCTGGGTGGCAATTGCAGGCTGATCTGCTCCACGTCCAGTTGCCGGATGCACAGGGTCATGCGCAGCAGGCACGCCGGCGACCAGTCGAATTTGGGGGCATTGAGCTCTACGCGGCTGCTGTCTTGTTGCCACAGCACCTGGTCGGCGCTCCATTGCCCACCCAAACGGCCCTGGAAGTTTTCCACGCTCAACCCCGGGACTTGGCCGAGGGCCCAGCGACTGCCGACTTGCGTACCCAGTACGCTCCACACCGCCAGCGGCACCAAGGCAACGACCGCTGCCACACTCAGACCCGCTATTTTCAAACCACGCTTCACAGCTCAGGCCCCATGGAAAAGTGCAAACGAATGCCGCCCGGATCTTCCAGGGCATGGGCCAGGTCAAGACGAATCGGGCCGACCGGAGACACCCAGCGCACGCCGACGCCGACCCCGGTTTTCAGGCTTGGCAACTCAAGGGTGTTAAAGGAGTTGCCCTGATCGACAAAGGTCGCGATCCGCCATTTTTCGGCGATGGAATATTGATACTCGGCGCTCAAGGCCACCATGTAGCGGCCACCGATGCGGTCGCCCTTGTTGTTTTCCGGGGACAGGGTCTGGTACTCGTAGCCACGCACACTTTGGTCGCCACCGGCAAAGAAACGCAGGGACGGCGGCACCGACTTGTAGCCGTTGGTGGCGCTGCCGCCAAACTGCGCGCGGCCGAGGAAACGGTGCTTGTCCCACACGGTGGTCAAGCCCTTGATCATCGCAGTGCCGTACAGCAGGTTGGTGTCAGAGCCCAGCCCTTCCTTGGCCACCTTGGTATCGAACTGCAGGCGATAGCCATTATGCGGGTCGATGCGGTTATCGCTGCGCAGGTAGGAATAGCTGATACCGGGCATCAGCAAATTGCTCAAGCCGGAGTCGTCCCCCAGGCGATATTCTTCGCGCTGCCATTTGAGCGAGATCACCCGTGTCCAGCCGCTGGGCAATTTGCTGTGCCATTCCGGGCCGAGGGTGAGCAGCTTGCTGAGGGTGTCGGTATTGGCCAGCTCTTCATTCTGATAGCCACCGGCAAAACGCAGCTTGTCGGTCAGCGGCGGATCAAGGGGAATGTCGTACCACAGGCCGACGTTCTGCCGGGGCGCCGACAACTCGGCCTCCCAGCCATAGCTGTGCCCCTGGGGGTTGACCCAGTGCCGTGTCCAGTTGGCCTTGCCACGCGGGCCGACGTCAGTGGAAAAACCCAGGCCCAGGCCCATGGTCCGCGGTTTACGGGTTTCCAGTTGGACCGCCACCGGGATCACATCATTGGCCGCCGCTGCCGGGGCGGCATCCACGCGCACGCCCTCGAAATAGCCGCTCGATTGCAGGGCCTGGTTCAGTTCGGCGATCAGTTCGGAATCGTAGGGCGCGCCACTCTTGAACGGCACCATGCGTTGCAAAAGCTCTTCATCAAAGGGGGTATCGCCGGCAAAGTTGACCTTGCCGAGGGTGTAGCGCGGGCCGCTGTCGTAGACCAGTTCGATATCGGCCACGCCCGCCTGGGGGTCGACGGACAGTGTCTGACGAGTGAAGCGGCCACTGAAATAGCCGAAGCGCGAGGCCTGGTTCTGGATCAGGCGCTTGGCGTCTTCGTAATGGCCATGGTTGAGTACGGCGCCGGACTTGAGGTCTTTGCTGTCGGGCACACGGAAGGATTTGAGTTCGGCCGCCGGGCCGTCGACGCGAATCGTGACATTGCGTAAATGCACCGGTTCGCCGGGGTCGATACTGAGGATCAGGCGCGGATTCTTGCCGGGCTTTACCTCACTGGCAATCTGCGGCTGATAAAAGCCCAGTGCCTGGGCGGCCTTGCGCGCCTGCTCCTCGGCACCGCGACTGAAGCGCTGCAAGGCCTCTTCGTCACGCTCGCCAACCCCGCCGATATAGCCTTCGATATTGGCCTTCAGCGCATCGTTTGAAGGCTTGACCCGCACGTCCAGTTCGCTTTGTGCCAAGGCGCCGCAGCTTGTGAACAGCAGGATCAAGCCGCTGGTAATTTTATTTGGAAACTTCATAGGCGCGGATGCTACACGAGCTGAGGAGCACCTTAGAACCTGGAATTGTCTGAATAATTCTGGGTTAAGGCGTTGCAGGTTGTAACACCTGGGGATTCGGGTGAAAAAACACATGCTCCAGAATGGGTCCTACAGCCACCTCTGCCACTTCGGCATAGCCCTGGCGCTTGTAGAACTCCAGGTACAGCGGATTGCCGGTATCCAGCACCACCCCTTGTGAATGCGGGTCTTCGGCGCACCAGTTATGCACGGCTTCCAGCAGTTGTTCGCCGTAATGCTTGCCCTGGAATTGCGGGTGGACCCCCAGCAGCGGCAGCACATGCACCGACTCCGATGGCAAGCACGCCAGCACCGCCTGATGGTATTCGAGGTAGCGCCGGGTGCACCTGAAACCGGTGCTCAGCCACATGCGCAATTGCCAGGCCCAGCTTTCCGTGATGCCCAGGCGCCGTTGCGGCGGGGCAATCAGGGCGATGCCGATCAGGCGGTCATTGACCAACAGGCCGATGGCCGGCAGTTCCTGGAGAAAGTGTTGCTTGACCAGCTCACGCACCGTCGCGCGGACCCGCTGCTCGTACCCTGAGCGTTCAGCTTCGAACAGATAGGCAAAGGTCGGCTCATGCCGATAGGCGTGGTACAGCAGCGAGCGCGCTTCGCGGGAATAGCCGCTATCGAGCAGGTGCACCTGGGCAACGGCGGTCGAGGTGTCGGGCATCAGTCGTATCTCCCCTGGGCGCCACTCAAAAAGGTCGCGCTCTTATTGTTACGAGCCCGGGGCAACGGAGTCGTTCCCTGCCATTGGCTCCCTGAGAGACATTAGCAGCGCATCAGTCCTACCGCCACGCTGGCCCCCGTCCGACTTGTCGGCTAGCATCGCCCTTTTGCCAGACTGGACTGCCGACCATGAAAATCGTCTCTTTTAATATCAACGGGCTGCGCGCCCGGCCTCATCAGCTGGCGGCCCTGATAGACAAACATCAACCCGACGTGATCGGCCTGCAGGAAACCAAAGTCCACGACGAGCAGTTCCCGCTGGCCGAAGTCCAGGCCCTGGGCTATCACGTGTACTACCACGGGCAGAAAGGCCACTACGGCGTCGCCCTGCTCTCGCGCCAGGAACCGCTGGCCCTGCACAAGGGTTTTGCCAGCGACGAAGAGGATGCCCAGCGCCGCTTTATCTGGGGCACCTTCGCCGATGAACACGGCAACCCGATCACCATCATGAATGGCTATTTCCCACAGGGCGAAAGCCGCGACCACCCGACCAAGTTCCCGGCCAAGCAGCGCTTTTACGAAGATCTGCAACACCTGCTGGAGAGCCAGTTCACCAATGACCAGGCATTGGTGGTGATGGGCGACGTGAATATTTCCCCCGAGGATTGCGACATCGGCATCGGTGCCGACAATGCCAAGCGCTGGCTGAAGACCGGCAAATGCAGCTTCCTGCCGGAAGAACGCGAGTGGATGGCGCGCCTGAAGAACTGGGGCCTGACCGACAGCTTCCGTCACCTCAACCCGGACGTGGCGGATCGCTTCAGCTGGTTCGATTACCGCAGCCGCGGCTTTGAAGACGAACCCAAGCGTGGCCTGCGGATCGACCTGATCATGGCCTCCAACGGCCTGTTGCCACGAGTCAAGGATGCGGGTGTGGACTATGAGTTGCGCGGCCTGGAAAAACCGTCGGACCATGCGCCGATCTGGCTGGAACTGAGCTGATCTTTGCGACCACACCATAAAATGTAGGAGCTGGCTTGCCTGCGATGGCGCTGGGGCAGTCGATAGATATGTTGACTGACACACCGCCTTCGCAGGTAAGCCTGCTCGCACATTTGGACCGGCTGGGTGTCAGTCATATTTTGGCAACCTTACTGACTTAATCTGCCCGCACGTCCTTTGGCTTGAGAAGGTGGCGGCATGATGCTGCGCGTTCTGTACCTGCTGGTTCTGTGTAGCACCTTCCCTCTTTCGGTCGTTGCAGCGCCCCTGCCCTTTCCCGAACAGGGTCCGGCCCTGCGCCTGCAGGGCTCCAACACCATTGGCGCGGCGCTGGGCCCGGCGCTGGTCAAGGGTTTGATGGTGCAACAGGGCCTGAAGGCCGTGCACAGTGAACCGACGAACCACCCCAATGAGCAGCGCCTCGTCGGCACGAGCCCCCAAGGCAAACGGGTCCTGGTAGAAATCGCCGCCCATGGTTCCAGCACCGGCTTTGCCGCGCTGAAACAGGCCGCGGCCGACCTGGCGGCCGCGTCACGCCCGATCAAGGACCGCGAACTGGTGGACCTCGAGCCCCTGGGCGACCTGAAAAGCCCCGGTGCCGAGCAGGTGATCGCGATTGATGGCCTGGCAATCATCCTGCACCCACGCAACCCGCTGCAGGTGTTGACCACCGAACAACTGGCGAGGATTTTCAGCGGCGAGATCAGCACCTGGGAAGCCTTGGGCGGCAGTGGCGGGAAGATCCGCCTATATGCTCGCGATGATCAATCCGGCACCTACGACACCTTCAAGGAGCTGGTGCTCAGCCGTCGCGGCAAAACCCTCGACAGCAAGGCTCAGCGCTTTGAATCGAGCGAGCAATTGTCCGATGCAGTCAGCCAGGACCCTCAGGGGATAGGTTTTATCGGCCTGCCTTATGTACGTCAGGCCAAGGCGGTGGCCATCAGCGATGGCGACTCCCAAGCCATGTTGCCGCAGAGCAGCCTGATCGCCACCGAAGACTACCCGCTGTCGCGCCGCTTGTTTTTCTATCTGCCGCCCAACAACAGCAATCCCTGGGCCGAAGCGCTGGTGGACTTTACCCAGAGCGCCCAAGGCCAGGCCATCGTGGCGGCCAATGGTTTTATCGCCCAGCAGGTCCAGGCCATCACCGTGCAGCCACGGGCGCCGATGCCAGCCGACTACCAGGCCATTGCCCGCGAGGCGCAGCGCCTGACGGTGAATTTTCGCTTCGAAGAAGGCAGCGCCAGCCTGGACAACAAGGCGCGCCAGGACCTCGCCCGCGTGGTGGCTTATATAGATAGCCACGATAAACGGGACAAGCGTGTCACGCTGGTGGGGTTTGGTGACGCCAAGGATGATCCGCAACGCGCCGACCTGCTGTCCAAGCTGCGGGCAATGGCGGTACGCCGGGAGTTGGTCAAAAGTGGTGTGGTGTTGCGCGATATTCGCGGCTTCGGCGCCGAGATGCCGGTAGCGGCGAATACCGTGGATGAGGGGCGGATCAAGAATCGCCGGGTGGAGGTCTGGGTTTATTGAAACCTGAAGACGGGTGTGGATTGGCCCACCGCAATCGCGGGCAAACCCGCTCCCACACTGACCGCGTGCGATCACAATGTGGGGGCGGGCTTGCCCGCGATACCGGCGACTCGGTCCTACTGGCCGCTGCGCATCAGTTCTTTAGGCACATATTTGCCAATCTCGAACTTGCCAATCGCCGCCCGGTGCACTTCATCCGGGCCGTCGGCCAGGCGCAAGGTGCGTTGCATGGCGTACATGTAGGCCAACGGGAAGTCATTGGAGACCCCGGCACCGCCATGGATCTGGATCGCCCGGTCAATCACCTTCAGGGCCACATTCGGCGCCACGACCTTGATCTGGGCGATTTCACTTTTCGCCACTTTGTTGCCGACCGTATCCATCATGTAGGCAGCCTTTAACGTCAGCAGGCGTGCCATGTCGATTTCCATCCGCGAGTCGGCGATTTTGTCGATATTGCCACCCAGGCGCGCCAGCGGTTTGCCGAAGGCGGTGCGGCTGACCGAGCGCTTGCACATCAACTCCAGGGCACGCTCAGCCATGCCAATCGAGCGCATGCAGTGATGGATACGGCCCGGGCCAAGGCGCCCCTGGGCAATTTCAAAGCCGCGGCCTTCACCCAGCAGGACGTTTTCGTACGGCACACGCACGTTGTCAAACAGGACTTCGGCATGCCCATGGGGCGCGTCGTCGTAGCCGAACACCGGCAGCGGCCGGACGATTTTCACCCCGGGCGCATCCACCGGTACCAGGATCATCGAGTGCTGCTGGTGGCGCGGCGCATCCGGGTTGCTCAGGCCCATGAAGATCAGGATCTTGCAGCGCGGGTCGCACGCGCCGGAGGTCCACCACTTCTTACCGTTGATCACCCACTCGTCACCCTGGCGCTCGGCGCGGGCGGCCATGTTGGTGGCGTCGGAAGACGCCACATCGGGTTCGGTCATGGCGAACGCCGAGCGGATCTCGCCACGCAGCAGGGGCTCCAGCCAGCGTTGTTTCTGCCCTTCGTTGGCGTAGCGCACCAGCACTTCCATATTGCCGGTGTCGGGCGCCGAGCAATTGAACGGCTCCGGCCCCAGCAGGGAGCGGCCCATGATTTCGGCGAGCGGCGCGTATTCCAGGTTGGTCAGGCCAGCGCCCAGTTCGGATTCCGGCAGGAACAGGTTCCACAGGCCTTCGGCCTTAGCCTTGGCCTTGAGCTCTTCCATAATCGCAGTGGGCTGCCAGCGGTCACCTTCGCTGACCTGGCGTTCAAACACTGGCTCGGCAGGGTAAACGTAAGCATCCATAAACGCGGTGACGCGTTCACGCAGTTCCTGAACCTTGGGCGAATAGGCAAAATCCATGAGCAGCTCCCTTCTTGGAGAGGTTGTTTAGGTCATGCAAACGATGCTAGAACAGCGCTGATAATTTACCTAGCCTATTCTCGGCGTGTATTAACATTCATCACCGATATATGATCGGCGTATGAAAACCTAACAAGAAGAGCGCAACGAAATGAATCTGAGCAAGGTCGACCTCAATCTTTTCATCGTCTTTGACGCGATCTACACCGAAGCCAACCTGACCCGTGCCGGACAGATCGTGGGCATCACCCAGCCGGCCGTATCCAACGCCCTGGCACGCCTGCGCGAGACTTTCAACGACCCGCTCTTCGTGCGGACCGCCCAGGGCATGGTGCCGACCCCCATGGCCCAGAACATCATTGGCCCGGTGCGCAATGCCCTGTCGTTGCTGCGGGTGTCGGTGCAAGAGAGCCGGATCTTCAACCCGTTGCAAGCGGCCAAGACCTACCGCATCAGCATGACCGACCTCACTGAGGCGGTGATCCTGCCGCCGCTGTTCCAGCGCCTGCGCCGCCTGGCGCCCACGGTGATCATTGAGAGTTTCCTGTCCAAACGTCGGGAAACCACCAAGGAACTGGCCGCCGGACGCCTGGATTTCGCAGTGGACGCGCCGCTCAACACCGACCCGCAAGTACGCCACGTCAAGCTGATGGAAGACCGCTACGTGTGTGCCATGCGCAAGGGCCACCCGATGGCGGGCAAGGAAAAGTTCAGCCTCGATGACTACCTGTCGCTGACCCATATCCATATTTCCAGCCGGCGCAATGGCCTGGGCCACGTCGACCTGGCCCTCGGCAAAATGGGGATCCAGCGCAAGATCGCCCTGCGCTCCCAGCATTACCTGATGGCTTCCCAGGTGTTGCAGCAGACCGATATGGTAATGACCGTGCCCGAGCGCTTTGCACGGCGTAACGAGCTGCACTCGTTCAACCTGCCGGTCAATGATGTGCCGCCGGTGGAAACCCACCTGTACTGGCATGAAAGCACCGACCAGGACCCGGCCAACCGCTGGATGCGCGAGCAGATGATCGAGTTGTGCCAGCAGGTTACGGCGCGTGAGAAGAAGTTGGATAACGCGTAGGCGGTGATTTGCTTGACGTTTACGTCAAGCAGCCATTAGCGTAGCGCCAAGACCCTCCTTGAGCGCCACCATGAGCACGACCTACAGCATCTCCGACCTGGCCCGCGAGTTGGACATCACCACCCGGGCCATCCGTTTCTATGAAGAACAGGGCCTGCTGCGCCCCGAGCGCCGGGGCCAGGAGCGTATCTATTCGCCCCGGGACAAAGTCAGCCTGAAGCTGATCCTGCGGGGCAAACGCATCGGTTTTTCCCTGGCCGAATGCCGCGAACTGATCGAACTCTACGACCCCAGCAGCGGCAATCAAAAGCAATTGCACAGCATGCTGGCAAAAATCAGCGAACGCCGTGAGCAGTTGGAACAGCAGTTGCTGGACATCGAGCAGATGAAACTGGAACTGGACACCGCCGAAGAACGTTGCACCCAGGCCCTGGAACAGACGATCCAGAGCCAGGTCGGCCAACCCCAATAAAAAGGTAGATCCCATGTCTCTCCCCTCTCAGGTGCGCCTGATCGAAGTCGGCCCGCGCGACGGTCTGCAAAACGAAGCCCAGCCCATCAGCGTGGCCGACAAGGTGCAACTGGTCGACGCCCTCAGCGCGGCGGGCCTGGGCTATATCGAAGTCGGCAGTTTTGTCTCGCCCAAGTGGGTACCGCAGATGGCCGGCTCGGCCGACGTGTTTGCGCAGATCCAGCGCAAGCCGGGCGTGATCTATGGCGCGCTGGCGCCGAACCTGCGGGGCTTCGAGGACGCGCTGGCGGCCGGGGTCAAGGAGGTCGCAGTATTTGCAGCGGCGTCCGAGGCGTTTTCCCAGCGCAATATCAACTGCTCCATCAGCGAGAGCCTGGAGCGCTTTGCACCCATCATGGCGGCGGCACAACAGCACGGCGTGAGTGTGCGCGGCTATGTGTCCTGTGTCTTGGGTTGCCCCTATGAAGGTCAGGTTGCCCCGGAGCAAGTCGCTGCGGTGGCCCGCGAGCTGTATTCCATGGGCTGCTATGAAGTGTCCCTGGGCGACACCATCGGCACCGGCACCGCAGGCGCTACGCGGCGCATGTTCGAGGTAGTGGGCAAGGACGTGCCACGGGCAAAGCTCGCCGGACACTTCCATGACACCTACGGCCAGGCCATCGCCAATGTCTACGCCAGCCTGCTGGAGGGTATCCAGGTGTTCGACAGCTCTATCGCGGGCCTTGGCGGCTGCCCCTATGCCAAGGGCGCCAGCGGTAACGTGGCCACCGAGGACGTGCTGTACCTGCTCGACGGCCTGGGCATCGAAACCGGTATCGACATGGACAAGTTGATTGTGGCGGGCCAGCAGATCTGTACGGTCCTGGGCCGCCCCACCGGCTCACGCGTGGCCAAGGCCCGTAGCGCCCGTTGAGTAGCGCGCCTGCTCCGATGTGTTACCTCGCGACTACACATCGGGTAACACGGGAACATATTTTGTCGCATTCCCTGAAGTAAATTTCCTACTAAAAAATCAAACCATTGATTTTAAAGGACTTTTAAAAGTTGGCACGGCTTCTGCTATCTCTATGGCATAACAAGAATAAAAAGCACCAAACCTAATAAAAATAAGACGTAACGACTCTGACATAACAAAAACAACACGGCAGAGACGCAGCTAACAGATTTTTTTGGAGAAGATGTGCTTCGCAGGGTACGGCGCAAGCCGCCACTCGCAACCGGGCAGAGAACAATAAAACTACCTCAAGGTAGCTACCCACTGGTTGGATCGCGTGCGAAGAAGCAGATCAGCGCTCAAAAAAATACGTTTGCTCTTGACCCCGGATGGGGGTCGCCAAAAACAGCGGTAAAGGGCCACGGTTGCCAAAAACAACAATAGACCGCCCCTCAATAATAAAAAAAGAGCACGTAACAACAAATTAAAGGGGAGCTTCGGCTCCCCTTTGTGCTGTCTAGGTGAAAACCATTGCGCGGTACATGCAAAGGCAAATGTGGGAGCGGGCTTGCCCGCGATAGCGGTGGGTCAGCTGATGAATAGTTGGCTGACACTCCGTCATCGCGGGCAAGCCCGCTCCCACATTGTTGATCGGCGCCAGATCTCAGTCTTCGCTACGCAGTTGCTCGATGGTGATCTCACGCATGCGAAACTTCTGAATCTTCCCCGTCACAGTCATCGGAAATTCTTCGACAAAGCGGAAATGCTTCGGCGTCTTGAAGTGTGCAATGCGCCCTTTGCACCAGGTTTGCAGTTCCAGCTCGTTGGCCACGTGCCCGGGGTGAAACTTGATCCAGGCCACGATCTCTTCGCCATAACGCTCATCGGGAATGCCGATGATCTGTACATCCGCCACCGCCGGGTGGGTGAAGAAGAACTCTTCCAACTCCCGTGGGTACACGTTCTCGCCACCGCGAATGATCATGTCCTTGTTGCGCCCGGCGATGCACACATAACCCTGCTCATCCATGGTCGCCAGGTCGCCGGTGTGCATCCAGCCGGCGTCGTCGATGGCTTCGCGGGTGCCTTCGGGGTTGTTCCAGTAGCCGAGCATCACGCTGTAGCCTCGGGTGCACAACTCGCCAATCTGCCCACGCGGCACGGTGTTACCGGCCTCGTCGATGATTTTGCTTTCCAGTTGCGGCTGGGTCCGCCCGACCGTGGTCACGCGCCGCTCCAGATCGTCATCCGCGCCGGTCTGCAGGGAAACGGGACTGGTCTCGGTCATGCCGTAGGCAATCTGCACCTCGCTCATATGCAAGTCGCTGATGACCCGGCGCATCACCTCTATCGGGCAGGTGGAGCCGGCCATGATCCCGGTGCGCAGACTCGACAGATCGAACGTGCTGCGTTGCGGATGATCGAGCACCGCAATAAACATCGTGGGTACGCCGTACAGGCCGGTGGCGCGCTCTTCGGCCACGGCGGTCAGGGTCAGCAGTGGGTCGAAGCCGTCATTGGGATAGATCATCGTGGTGCCATGGGTGATGCAGCCCAGGTTACCCATGACCATGCCAAAGCAATGATAGAGCGGCACCGGGATCACCAGGCGATCCTGCGCGGTCAGGCCCAGGCTTTCGCCAACCATGTAACCGTTATTGAGGATGTTGTGGTGACTGAGGGTGGCGCCCTTGGGGAAGCCCGTGGTGCCGGAGGTGTACTGGATATTGACGGCTTGATCGAAGTGCAGGCTGGCTTCGCGGTGCTGCAATTGTTCCGGGGGTGTCCCCGTCCCCAGGGCCGACAATTGCGACCAGGGCATGAACCCCGAGGGCGGTCGCGCATCCAGGCTGATCACCCCGCGCAGTTCCGGCAATAGATCACAGTGCAACTGGCCAATGCCCTGCTCCGCCAGTTCCGGCACCAGCGCCTGCAGCATGCCGTGGTAGTCGGAGGACTTGAACGAACCAGCACAGATCAACCACTGGCAACCCGACTGCTTGAGCACGTATTCCAGCTCGCTGCTGCGGTAGGCCGGGTTGACGTTGACCAGAATCACCCCGAGCTTGGCGCTGGCCACCTGGCTGATGCACCACTCGGCACAGTTCGGCGCCCAGATGCCGAGGCGATCCCCGGCCTGCAACCCCAGCGCCAGCAGCCCGCGTGCATGCAGGTCCACGGCTCCGGCCAGCTGCCGCCAGGTGTAGCGTAGCTGCTGATGGCGCACCACCAGGGCCTCGCCCTCCGGGTACTGCGCCACCGTGCGGTCAAATGCCTGGCCGATGGTCATGGCCAGCAAGGCCTTGTCCTGTGGGCCACGGCTGTAGCTCTGATTCGGTTGATCCATGACGACCCCTATTGTCTTTTTTGTAGGTGGACGGTGCGCCGGTCAGGCGCGAGCTTGACGTTAACGTAAGCTACGATTGACAGTCATGCAACGCAAGTTTACGTTAACGTAAAGGTGATCGCCCAATGGCGTCGCCAGCCCCACAACAATAATGTTTATAGGTGCCCCTCCATGAGTTACCCGACCCTGAATTTCGCCCTCGGTGAAACCATCGACATGCTGCGCGACCAGGTGCAGGCCTTCGTGGCCAAGGAGCTGGCGCCACGGGCAGCGCAGATTGATATCGACAACCTGTTCCCCGTGGATATGTGGCGCAAGTTCGGTGACATGGGCCTGCTGGGCATCACCGTGCCGGAAGAATACGGCGGTGCCGGCCTGGGTTACCTGGCCCACGTGGTGGCCATGGAAGAAATCAGCCGTGGCTCGGCCTCGGTGGCGTTGTCCTACGGCGCGCACTCCAACCTGTGCGTCAACCAGATCAACCGCAACGGCACTCATGAACAGAAACTCAAGTACCTGCCCAAGCTGATCAGCGGCGAACACATTGGCGCCCTGGCCATGAGCGAGCCGAATGCGGGCTCTGATGTGGTGTCGATGAAGCTGCGCGCCGACAAACGCGGCAGCGTGTATGTGCTCAACGGCAGCAAGACCTGGATCACCAACGGTCCCGATGCCCACACCTATGTGATCTACGCCAAGACCGACCTGGAAAAAGGCGCCCACGGTATTACCGCGTTTATTGTCGAGCGCGACGCCAAGGGTTTCAGCCGCAGCAACAAGTTCGACAAGCTGGGCATGCGCGGCTCCAACACCTGCGAGCTGTTTTTCGATGACGTCGAAGTGCCCGAAGAAAACATCCTCGGCGTGCTCAATGGCGGGGTCAAAGTGCTGATGAGCGGCCTGGACTACGAGCGTGTGGTGCTCTCCGGCGGCCCTACCGGGATCATGCAGGCCTGCATGGACCTGATCGTCCCCTACATCCACGACCGTAAGCAGTTCGGCCAGAGCATCGGCGAATTCCAGCTGATCCAGGGCAAAGTTGCCGACATGTACACCCAGCTCAACGCCAGCCGCGCCTACCTCTATGCGGTGGCCCAGGCCTGCGAGCGCGGCGAGACCACGCGCAAGGACGCCGCCGGGGTGATTCTGTACAGCGCCGAACGCGCAACACAGATGGCCCTCGATGCGATCCAGATTCTCGGCGGCAATGGCTACATCAATGAATTCCCCGCAGGCCGTCTGTTACGTGATGCCAAGCTGTATGAAATTGGCGCGGGCACCAGTGAGATCCGACGCATGTTGATTGGTCGCGAACTGTTTAACGAAACCCGCTGAGGGAGTGCATCATGGCCACCCTGCACACCCAACTCAACCCGCGTTCGGCGGAATTCGCCAGCAACAGCGCGGCGATGCTCAAACAGGTCGATGCCTTGCACACCCTGCTCGCCCAGGTCCAGCAAGGCGGCGGCAGCAAGGCCCAGGAGCGTCATACCTCCCGTGGCAAGCTGCTGCCGCGCGAGCGTATCAACCGCCTGCTCGACCCGGGCTCGGCGTTCCTCGAACTCAGCCAACTGGCGGCGTATCAGGTTTACGGTGAAGAGGTACCGGCCGCGGGCGTGATCGCCGGGATCGGCCGGGTCGAAGGCGTCGAATGCATGATCGTCGCCAACGATGCCACGGTAAAAGGCGGTTCCTACTACCCGCTGACCGTGAAAAAACACCTGCGCGCCCAGACCATCGCCGAACAGAACCGCCTGCCCTGCATTTACCTGGTGGACTCCGGCGGCGCCAACCTGCCGCGCCAGGACGAGGTGTTCCCCGACCGCGAGCACTTTGGGCGGATTTTTTTCAACCAAGCCAATATGAGCGCCCAGGGCATTCCGCAGATTGCCGTGGTGATGGGCTCCTGCACGGCGGGTGGCGCTTATGTGCCGGCGATGGCCGATGAAGCGATCATGGTGCGCCAGCAGGCCACCATCTTCCTCGCCGGGCCGCCACTGGTGAAGGCCGCCACCGGTGAAGTGGTCAGCGCCGAAGACCTTGGCGGTGCCGATGTGCACTGCAAGATCTCCGGGGTGGCCGACCATTACGCCGACAGCGATGAACATGCCCTGGCCCTGGCCCGTCGCAGCATCGCCAACCTCAACTGGCGCAAACAGGGGCAGTTGCAACAGCGCACGCCGGTCGCGCCGTTGTATGCCAGCGAAGAGCTGTATGGGGTGATCCCGGCCGACGCCAAGCAACCGTTCGATGTACGCGAAGTGATTGCGCGACTGGTGGACGGCTCGGTCTTCGATGAATTCAAGGCGCTGTTCGGCACCACGCTGGTCTGCGGCTTTGCCCATTTGCATGGCTACCCCATCGCGATCCTCGCCAACAACGGGATCCTCTTCGCCGAAGCGGCACAAAAAGGCGCGCACTTTATCGAGTTGGCCTGCCAGCGCGGGATTCCCCTGCTGTTTTTGCAGAACATCACCGGCTTTATGGTTGGGCAGAAATACGAAGCCGGCGGCATCGCCAAGCACGGCGCCAAGCTGGTCACGGCCGTGGCCTGCGCCAAGGTGCCGAAATTCACAGTGATCATCGGCGGCAGCTTTGGTGCCGGTAACTATGGGATGTGCGGGCGCGCCTACGACCCGCGCTTTTTGTGGATGTGGCCCAACGCCCGCATTGGCGTGATGGGCGCCGAACAGGCCGCCGGCGTGCTGGTGCAGGTCAAGCGCGAACAGGCCGAGCGCAGTGGCCAGGCGTTCAGCGCCGAGGACGAAGCGCAGATCAAGCAGCCGATCCTCGACCAGTACGAAACCCAGGGCCACCCTTACTACTCCAGCGCCCGCCTGTGGGATGACGGCGTCATCGACCCTTTGCAGACCCGTGACGTGCTGGCCCTGGCCTTGTCCGCCGCGCTGAATGCCCCCATCGAGCCGAGCCGCTTCGGCGTGTTCCGCATGTAATTGGAGCTGCACCCATGAGCGATTTCAACACCGTTGAACTGGTGAACGACCCCCGTGGCTTTGCCACGCTGTGGTTGAGCCGGCAAGAGAAGAACAACGCGTTCAACGCCGAAATGATCCGCGAGCTGATCATTGCCCTGGACCAGGTCCAGGCCGATGCCGCGCTGCGTTTTCTGGTCGTGCGCGGGCGCGGCAAGCATTTCAGCGCCGGCGCGGACCTGGCCTGGATGCAACAGTCGGCCGAACTGGATTACCACACCAACCTCGACGACGCCCGCGAATTGGCGGAGTTGATGTACAACCTGGCCAAGCTGAAGATCCCGACACTGGCGGTGGTCCAGGGCGCGGCCTACGGCGGCGCCCTGGGCCTGATCAGTTGCTGCGACATGGCCATTGGCGCCGATGATGCGCAGTTCTGCCTGTCGGAAGTACGCATCGGCCTCGCGCCGGCGGTCATCAGCCCGTTTGTGGTGCAGGCGATTGGCGAGCGCGCGGCACGCCGCTATGCCCTGACCGCAGAACGCTTCGACGGTCAGCAGGCCCAGGCCATCGGGCTATTGGCGCAAAGCTACCCGCTGGATGCGCTGGATCAGCACGTCGAGCAATGGATCGCCAACCTGCTGCTCAACAGCCCGGCGGCCATGCGCGCCAGCAAGGATTTGTTGCGCGAAGTGGGTAATGGCGCCCTGACCCCGGCGTTGCGCCGTTACTGCGAAAACGCCATCTCGCGCATCCGCGTCAGCGCCGAGGGCCAGGAAGGCTTGCGCGCATTTTTGCAAAAGCGTGCGCCCAGTTGGCAGTCCCAGGAGCCGCGCTCATGAGTGCACCGTTGATTACCTGCGTACTGGTGGCCAACCGGGGCGAAATCGCCTGCCGGGTCATGCGCACGGCCAAGGCGCTGGGCATGACCACCGTTGCCGTGCACAGCGCCACGGACCGCGATGCGCGCCACAGCCGAGAAGCCGATATCCGGGTGGACCTGGGCGGCAGCAAGGCCGCCGACAGCTACCTGCAGATCGACAAACTGATCGCCGCGGCCAAGGCCAGCGGCGCCCAGGCGATTCATCCAGGCTATGGCTTTCTTTCGGAGAACCCGGGCTTTGCCCGAGCGATTGAAGAGGCTGGGCTGATTTTCCTTGGCCCGCCCGCCTCGGCCATTGATGCCATGGGCAGCAAGTCGGCGGCCAAGGCATTGATGGAAACCGCTGGCGTGCCGCTGGTGCCGGGTTACCACGGTGCCGGCCAGGATCTGGAAACCTTCCGCCAGGCCGCCGCGCGCATTGGCTACCCGGTGCTGCTCAAGGCCACGGCGGGGGGCGGCGGCAAGGGCATGAAAGTGGTCGAGGACGAAAGCCAACTGGCCGAAGCCCTGGCCTCGGCCCAGCGCGAGGCGCTGTCGTCGTTTGGCAATGCGCAGATGCTGGTGGAGAAGTACCTGATCAAGCCCCGCCACGTGGAGATCCAGGTGTTTGCCGACCAGCACGGCCATTGCCTGTACCTCAATGAACGCGACTGCTCGATCCAGCGTCGCCATCAAAAGGTTGTCGAAGAAGCACCGGCCCCCGGCCTCAGCCCTGCCCTGCGCCAGGCCATGGGCGAAGCAGCGGTGCGTGCCGCCCAGGCGATTGGCTATGTGGGCGCCGGCACCGTGGAGTTCCTGCTGGATGCGCGCGGTGAGTTTTTCTTTATGGAAATGAACACTCGCTTGCAGGTAGAACACCCGGTGACCGAGGCCATCACCGGCCTGGACCTGGTGGCCTGGCAGATTCGCGTGGCGCAAGGCGAGCCGCTGCCCATGACCCAGGAGCAGGTGCCGTTGCGCGGCCACGCGATTGAAGTGCGGCTGTATGCCGAAGACCCGGCCAATGACTTTTTGCCGGCCACCGGGCATCTGGCGCTGTACCGCGAATCGGCGCCAGGCCCGGGACGGCGGGTGGACAGTGGCGTCGCGCAAGGGGACGACGTCTCGCCCTTCTACGACCCGATGCTTGGAAAACTGATTGCCTGGGGCGAGGACCGCGAACAGGCGCGCCTGCGCCTGTTGAGCATGCTCGACGAGTTTGCGGTCGGCGGCTTGAAGACCAACCTGGGCTTCTTACGCCGCATCATCGGCCATCCCGCCTTTGCCGCAGCGCAATTGGATACCGGGTTTATCCCGCGTTATCAGGAGCAACTGCTGCCTGCCGCCAGTGCGTTGAGTGATGAGTTCTGGCAGGCGGCCGGTCATGCTTTCATGCAAAGCCAGCCCTCCCGGCTGCGGCAGGACGATCCTGCCTCGCCGTGGGCTGCAACCCTAGGCTTTCGTGCGGGCCTGCCTGCCGAAACATCCCTGCATTTGAGCAGTGACGGCCAGGATCGCCTGGTAACACTGCAAACCAGCACCGCGCCGCAACTGCGTGGCGAACAATTGCTGATCGAGGATGCTGGCATCCGCCGTTCGCACTTGGCCGTGCGCCATGGGCAGACGCTGTTCCTGCGCTGGCAAGGCGAGATGCGCAGCGTGACGCTGTTTGACCCGATCGCCGCCGTCGATGCCGGACAAGCCCATCAGGGCGGCCTGAGCGCCCCCATGAACGGCAGCATCGTGCGGGTGCTGGTGGAAGTCGGGCAGACAGTGGAGGCCGGTGCGCAACTGGTGGTGCTTGAAGCGATGAAGATGGAGCACAGCATCCGCGCGCCCCATGGAGGCGTGATCAAGGCCCTGTATTGCCAGGAAGGCGAAATGGTCGGCGAAGGCAGCGCCTTGGTGGAGCTGGAAGCCCAGGCCTAGAACTTCACCGTGGCCTGTACCACCACGCCGATGATCCGGCAGTCATCGGTGAGCAGGGCTTTGGGGTAGGTCGGGTTGAGCGGCACCAGGTAACGCTGGCCGCTTTCCTCGATCAACTTGCGAAAGGTAGCCTGGCTGCTGCCGGCCCATTGGGCCACCACCAATGTACCGGGCTCGGCTTCGCGGGCCGGGTCCACCAGGATCATCATCCCTTCGGCAATACTCGGCCCACTGGGCGCGGTCATCGCATCGCCGCTCACCTGGAGCCAGAACGCCTCGCCGTCGGCCTCGTAATCGCTCGCCTCAAAACGCGTGGCGCCATAGGCTGGCCGCTGTTCGTGCACCTGGCAGGGGTGTTTCCAGTCGGTCACAGGGTAACGAAAATACGGATTGTATTGAGTGACCGACGCGGCGTCGTCGTTCGCCGGGGCGTCGCTTTTTTCGCGGATCACCAGCACCGTCTCCAGATAGCCCAGCCCCAGCTCTTCGAGCACCCGGTTCATATCGGCGAGGCTGGGCCCCCGGCGCTTGCCCAGCCAGTGGCCAATGCCGCCCTGGGACATGCCCAAGCGTGCGGCCAGTTGATGCTGCGTGACCTTGCGGGCCTTCATGTTGGCTTTGACCAACGCTATCCATTTATCCATGGGCCACACAATACCGGATGAATTCAGGACAACAATAAACAGTTTGTAGTAATCAATCAAATGACATAAATACAGATCGTATTATTATCAACCCCACCTGTTCACCTTCCCACCCAGAGCACCGACCTCATGACCACTACCCTGGATCACCTGCCTGGCACACCTGATGACGATGAAATAAAGTTCTTGCAGGGCAGCGAAGCCGCCCGACGCGCACTGGACTACTACTTGAAAGAGGACACGGAGCCAGTGGACGATGTGGCCTTTTTCGAGGCCAACCCCCATGTCAGCAGCGAAGAAGCCCTGGTGCATGCCTCGGACCTGCTGCGCAGCGCCGCCGCCATCGCGTATGAGTTGGCGAACAACAAGCTGGGGGGCACCCGAGACCTGGCGTTTTCAGTGGTGTATTTGATTGATATGGCCAAGGCCATGCTGGAGCGTCCACTGCAACTGGCAGGCGGCAAAGCCTCATAGCCAGATAGGCGTGCAGGAACAGAAGGAAAAATATTTCTATCAGACGGATGAAAACATTTGACTTGCAAATGATAATGATTATTATTGCAAGCAGCTGGTCGCGAGATCAGTCGATAGGCCAAGAGACCTTAGGTCGGACTCTTGGAATATCTCCTCATCAGGCTAATCACGGTTTTTGACCCGGCTCTTTGGCCGGGTCTTTTTTTTGCCAGTTATTCTGGCGTGGCTTCAGGCTAATGAAGACTGTGTGTTGCTCAATGGCGCGCATGGTAGCAAAAGACAATCACCGAAAGAAAGCCGATCAAGCGCTCTGGCCCGCTTCTTTCCAAGATAGCACTTGAGAATCAATCTCATAGACTCTAAGCTGCGGCTGCGTCAAGGATGACGCCCCCTCCCTTTTCGCAATAATTTGCGTCCAGACTTTACCCCGCGTCTGTGTAAACTGCCCGCCACAACTCTCATATTCAGGCAATCAGACTATGACCGTGGCCTTGACCTCCATCAAAATCAGCACCGACTTCGACAGTGGCAATATCCAGGTGCTCGACACCAGCGATGCCCATCAGTTACTGCTGGCGATCAAACCTGATACCCGCAGCCAGCACTTCCAATGGTTCCACTTCAAGGCCGAAGGCATGCACATTGGTCATACCCATACCTTTCGCCTGAGCAACGCCGGCCAGTCCTCCTACAAACATGCCTGGAGCGGTTACAACGCCGTGGCGTCCTACGACCACATCAATTGGTTCCGGGTGCCGACGCGCTTTGATGGCGAAACCTTGCACATCGAACTGCAGGCCGAGCAAAAACACGCCTGGCTCGCCTACTTCGAACCCTACAGTCGCGAGCGTCACGCCTGGTTGATCGAGCAGGCACTGAACCGCGCCGGTACGCAATTGCTGGCCACCGGCAAGAGTGTCGAAGGCCGTGATATTCCCCTGCTACGCCGTGGCAAGGGTGACGCCGGGCAGCGCAAAGTGTGGATCATTGCGCAGCAGCACCCGGGCGAGCATATGGCCGAGTGGTTTATGGAAGGCATCATCGAGCGCCTGCAACAGGAAGGTGATGCTGAACTGAAAAAACTCCTGGCATCCGCCGACCTGTACCTGGTGCCGAACATGAACCCGGATGGCGCGTTCCACGGTCACTTGCGCACCAACGCCATGGGCCAGGACCTCAATCGCGCCTGGCAAAGCGCAAGCCAGGAACAGAGCCCGGAAGTGCTGTTCGTCCAGCAGCAAATGGAAAAATACGGCGTCGACCTGTTCCTGGATATCCACGGCGACGAAGAAATCCCCTATGTGTTCACCGCAGGGTGTGAAGGCAACCCCGGCTATACCCCGCGTATCGAGGCCCTGGAAAAACACTTTCGCAGCCACTTGAGCGAACTGACCCGCGACTTCCAGACCACCCATGGCTACACCCGCGACTTGCCGGGCCAGGCCAATATGACCTTGGCGTGCAACAGCGTGGGCGAGAAATTCGATTGCCTGTCCCTGACCCTGGAAATGCCGTTCAAGGACAACGACGATGCGCCCGATCCACGCACCGGCTGGTCCGGCAAACGCTCCCGGCAACTGGGCAAGGACGTGCTGAGCACCGTGGCGGACATGGTCAACGTACTGCGCTGACCCTGCCCCAATAAGCGCCGTTAACCCTCAGCCTCGGACTGCGCCGCCACTCGCACGCAGTCCAGCGGCCCAAGCACCCGGCCATCTGCCGCCTGCACGTGCAAAGCCTGCAGCGGCTGCCCGTGCTCACGGTCCAACAGCACCGAATGGGCCTCGCCCTCGGCGTAGAAAAACCCTTCGCCCCATTGCCGCAACCCAATGATCACGGCAAACAGCCCCCTGCCCTTTTCCGTCAACACATACTCCTGATAAGCACTGCCATCCGAGGCCGGGACAATCTCGAAAATCCCGTGGCCAACCAGGCTGCGCAAGCGTGCCGAAAGAATATTCTTGGCCATGCCCAGGCTGCGCTGAAACTCGCCAAAACGGCGGATGCCGTCGAACGCATCGCGAATGATCAACAGCGCCCAGCCATCGCCAATCGCCTCCAGCGAGCGCGCCACCGGGCATTCGGCACTTTCAAAGCGAGTGAGTTTGACCATGAGTAACGCCTGCCTGATAAAAATGTAGTTGCAATATAAAACCGGAATACCTACCGTACAACTGGTTTTATTTAACAACCACAATGAGAACTCAGCATGCCCCAATCATCGTTAAGCGGCGCCGTGGTGCTGCTGTTCGCCATTGCCTGCGGCCTGTCGGTGGCAAACGTCTATTACGCCCAACCCCTGCTGGATGCCATGGCCACGACGTTCGCCATGGACCCCGCCACCGTCGGCATCGTGATCAGCCTGACCCAGGTCGGCTATGGCCTCGGTTTATTACTGCTGGTGCCGTTGGGCGATCTGCTCAACCGTCGGCACTTGATCGTCGGCCAGTTACTGCTGTCCACCGGCGCGGTATTGCTGGTCGCCCTGTCCAACAGCAGCGTGGGGTTTCTGGCTGGCCTGTTGCTGACGGGCTTGCTCGCCGTGGTGGCCCAGGTGTTGGTGGCCTACGCCGCAAACCTGGCGCGCCCCGAGCAACGGGGGCATGTGGTGGGCCTGGTGACCAGTGGCATCGTGGTTGGCTTGCTGCTGGCGCGCACGGTGTCCGGGCTCATGGCGGACCTGGCCGGCTGGCGCTCGGTGTACCTGCTGTCGGCTGGCTTGACGTTGCTGATGGCGCTGCTGCTCTGGCGTGTCTTGCCCGCTACCGAGCAGCCCCGGGCGCCAGGCGCCTATCGCCAGTTGCTCGGCTCGGTGTTCAGCCTGTTGCGCGAGGAAAAAGTGCTGCGCGACCGCGCAGTGCTGGCCTTGCTGATTTTTGCCGCGGGCACGGTGCTATGGACGCCCTTGGTATTGCCCTTGAGCGCCCCGCCGCTGTCGTTGTCCCACACCCAGATCGGCCTGTTCGGCCTTGCCGGTGCCGCCGGCGCGCTGGGAGCGGCCCATGCCGGGCGCCTGGCTGACCGAGGCTGGGCACAGTGGACCAGCGGCGCGGCCCTGGCGCTGATGCTGGTGTCTTGGCTGCCCATCGCCTTGACCCAGTCTTCGTTGTGGGCACTGTTGCTTGGGGTGATTGCCTTCGACCTCGGCCTGCAAGCCGTGCATGTCACCAGCCAAAGCCTGATCTACAGCGTGCGCCCCGCCGCCCAGAGCAGGTTGGTGGCCGGCTACATGCTGTTCTATTCGGCAGGCAGCGCCCTGGGCTCGCTCGGCGCCACCCTGATGTACGCCTGGGCCGGCTGGCTCGGCGTGTGTGGCCTGGGCGCCGCCATCAACCTGCTGGCCCTGGTTTACTGGCGGGCGACCCTTGCACCTCAGTCCTTGCCGAGCATGCTTTGCAGCACGCCATCCCGACGAACCCAGCCATGGAACAACGCCGCCGCCAAATGCAGCAACACCGTGAGGAACAGCAAATAGGCGAGATACCCATGGGCCTTGCGCAGAATTGCAAACAACTGCGCGTTGGCCGGCACCCACGCCGGTAACTGCAAAGAACTGCTCAGCATCACTGGGTCACCGGCCGCCGAAATCATCGCCCATCCCAACAACGGCAGCGCCAGCATCAAGCCATACAGCAGCAGATGCGACGCCTTGGCCGCCAACACCTGCCACGCCGGCAAATCGGCAGGCAGCGGCGGCTGGCGGGTAGCAAAGCGCACCACCAGGCGCACGATCACCAACAGCAGAATCGCAATGCCCAATGGCTTGTGCAGGTGCAACAACCATGCATGGCGCTGGGACACCGAGGCCACCATGCCAGCACCGATAAACAGCATGGCAAGGACCATCAGCGCCATCAGCCAGTGCAGCAGGCGCGCCAGCGGGGCGAAAAACCGTGGTTGAGTCTTCATGGCTGGGACTCCTGAGAGGCGCTGTGCAACTGGCTGACTTCGCCGGTACGGCGCAGGTAGGAACTGGCATAGGCAGCAGAACGTGCAGCCAGCAGCGGGTCATTGGAGGCTTCGATACCACTGGGCAGGATCAGCGGGTCAAAGTTGATATCGCGGCAATCACCGTCCAACTGTGGCTGACTGCGCTCGAGTACCAGGGTGCCGGCATCCAGCACCGTGTGCGCCCCAGACCAGGCCTTGCTGGCGTCATCCACCGGGTCTAAGGGGTTGGCCAGGGTGATCTGCAACTGCCAGCGCAGGGGGCCGGCCGCCAATCGTTGCTCCAGGTCGGCCTGGAGGAAATCCGCCCCTGGCGGCGCAGCGGCTGCGCTGACGTCCTGGCTCATCGGCACCAGCCCCCAGCGCACGGCCTGGCGCTGCCCGTCGGCATTCACCAGGTAAAACGCATTGATGCCGTTGTAACGCTCGGTGGCATAGCTGGCTGACGGCCTGGCCGTCTTGACCCAGGCCAGGAACGGCGCCGTCTCCGGATGGCTGGCAAAAAACGCCGGCATACTGGCCGGGTTCGGCTTGCCGGTCGCCGGGTCGGGAGTCCCCGCCTTGAGCATCTGGTAGAACGCCTCGGGCGTGCCCACCGGGAACACTGGCATGCTGTTCATCCCGCTGCGCCATTGCTGGCCGTTGGCCTGGTTGAACTGCACGGCCAGGCTGCGGATCGGCACGCTGCTGTCCGGGGCATAGGGGTTGCCGCTGGGCAAGGCAAAACGGCCGATCACCGGGGTGCGGGCCTCGCTGAATACCTGCGCACGGGAATAGGCACGCGCCGCAGGACTGCTCTCGAAATAGCCCGCCACGCATACACCCTTGGAATGGTTGCGCCGGTAGCCGGGGTGCACGCCGTTATTGGTTTCCAGGGCATTGACCAGGGCCTGGGGGCGCAACCGCTGCGGGTCGAGTGTACCGTTGACGTAGGCAAACGCCCCGGCGGCGGCGCCGACGACCACGCCGATAGCGGCCAGGCGCAGCATCAGGCTGGCGCGCCCCAGCGGCGGGCGTAAGGGGGATGGTTGATCTGGCATGCAGTGCTCCAGGGCCAGCGGCCACAGGTGAGAGAGAAGCAGGACGAGCGTCGACACGCTCTATTCCCACCCGCACTGTTTATTTTTCAATCCCTGGAATAACCTCCAAGGCCGGACGTCTTCCTGGTCCAAGCACAGTGACCAAGATTGCCATGCACGAACTCGACGACTCATTGCGTGAACTCCTCCCCAGGCTACGGCGCTTTGCCGTATCCCTGACACGCAACCCCAGCAGCGCCGACGACCTGGTGCAGGCCACGCTTGAGCGCGCCATCGTCAGTTGGCGCAACAAGCGCGTCGACGGCGATTTGCGCGCCTGGCTGTTCTCGATCCTCTACCGGCAGTTCCTCGACGCGCACCGGCGTTCGCGGCGTTATGCGCGGATGCTGGAGTTCTTCACCGGTCGTGATGACGCGCAACCGTCAGTCGAACGTACGGTGATCGCCCAATCGACCCTGCAAGCCTTCGACCAGTTGAGCAGCGAGCAACGCGCCCTGCTGCTGTGGGTTTCGGTGGAAGGCTTGAGCTACAAGGAAGTCGCCCATATCCTCGACGTGCCCATCGGCACCGTGATGTCACGCCTGTCCCGTGCCCGCCAGGCCTTGCGCCAGCTCAGCGACGGTGACATCACCCGCCCTTCCCTGCGGATACTCAAATGATCAGCCTGCCCCCCAACGAACGCGACCTGCACGCGTACGTCGATCACCAGCTCAGCGAGCCGGATCGCCGCCAACTGCAGATCTGGCTCGCGGCCCACCCCGAGGTCGCGGCCCAGGTCCACGCCTGGCAACAGGATGCCCAGCACCTGCGCGCGGCCCTCGGCGCTGCGCCAGCGGCTAATCCGCAGTTGGATCCGGCACTGATTCGCCAGCGTCTCAAGCACCAGTCGCGCCGCCAGCTGGCCACTGCCGCCATGCTGGTGCTCGCCGTCGGCCTGGGCGGCCTGGGTGGCTGGCAAGCGCGGCAGGCGACCCTGGTCGCCAGCGCACTGCCGATGACCGACGCCATGCAGGCGTACCGCCTGTTTGCCCAGAACCCAATCATGCCCGCCGATTACCAGGTGCAGGGCAATGGCGATATGCAAGCCTGGCTCGACCGTTACTTCGCCCAGGCCCATCGCCTGCCAGACCTCAGCGAGGCCGGCTTCAGCCCGGTCAGCGCACGGCTGCTCAGCACCGATCAGGGCGCGGCAGCGATGGTGCTTTACGAGAACCCGCAGGGCCGGCGCATCAGTTTTTATATTCGCCCGCCCGGCCCGCAAAACACCCTGCTGCCACGGGGCAGCCGCAGTGCCGATGGACTGCAGGCCGAATACTGGTCCAGCCCCGGCTACAACTATGCGATGGTCAGCCCGGAGGACGAGCCGACCACCCCATTGCTCAAGCAGACCACCCGGTTCTAGGACGCCAACGCCATGCCTTTTCGAGAGAGCCGCCCCCGGCGCCTGCCCCTGCTCAAACGCCTGCTGGGCAAAAAAACCGCCCACGACAGCGCGCCAGCCATTCAGCGCTTCTTCGCGGACAAGGCTCGGCAACAGGGCTACACCCTCAGCCCCAGCCAGGTGCAGGTGATCGACGCTATGGCGCGGCAGGCCGCACACCTGCTGGCCCAGCGCCCGACCCGCAGCCTGTACCTGCACGGCGCTGTCGGCCGGGGCAAAAGCTGGCTGCTGGACGGGTTTTTCCAGGCCCTGCCCCTGCCTGACAAGCAGCGGGTACATTTCCACGACTTTTTCGCCCGCCTGCACCGCGGCATGTTTGCCCACCGCCAGCAGGCCGATGCCCTGGGCGCCACCCTGGATCAATTGCTCGACGGCTGCCGGGTGCTGTGTTTCGACGAGTTCCATGTGCATGACATCGGCGACGCGATGTTGATCACCCGCCTGTTCAAGGCCCTGTTCCAACGGGGCATCCTGCTGCTGGTCACCTCCAATTACCCGCCCCAGGGCTTGCTGCCCAACCCGCTGTACCATCAGCGCTTCAAGCCGGTGATTGACTTGATCAGCGCGCGCATGGACGTCATGGAAGTCAGCGCGCCCCAGGACTACCGGGGCCTGGCGCAGAACCACCAGCTGCAGCGCTTCACCCATGGCCAGTACGTGTGGCCGGGCACCCCGGCCCAGCGCCGTGAGCTGGGGCTGCCCGCCACCGATGGCCCGCCCCTGGCGCTGGCGGTCGGCTCGCGGCAACTGCAGGTGCGCTGGCACCAGGCGCGCAGCCTGGCCTTGACCTTCAACGACCTGTGCGAACAGCCCACCGCCGTGATGGATTACCTGCTGCTGTGCGAGGATTTCGACCACTGGATCATCGACGACCTGCCGCTGCTCGGCGATTGCCCGATTGCCGTGCAACAGCGCTTTATCAACCTGATCGACGTGCTGTACGACCAGGACAAGCACCTGACCCTACTGGGCCAACAGCCACTGGACCACGCCCTGCAAGGCCAGGCGATTGACCTGGCGCGCACCCGCAGCCGCCTGGGGCAGTTGCAACAAGTCAGCCCGCTGGCGCTCAAGTCGCTATCATGAGCGCCTTTGACCTTGTCGAGTGACCTAAGCTGTTCATGGATACCCTTGCCCAACTCAAGGCTGGCCAACTGGCTGGCATCAAGCGCCTGGACCTGTCCTGCGGCCTGACGCAGTTCCCCCGGGAAATCTTCGACCTGGCCGACTCCCTGGAAATCCTCAACCTGAGCGGCAACGCCCTGCGCAGCCTGCCCGACGACCTGCACCGGCTGCCCCACCTGCGCGTGCTGTTTTGCTCGGACAACGCCTTCACCGAACTGCCGGCGTGCCTGGGGCAATGCCAGCAATTGAGCATGGTCGGCTTCAAGGCCAACCAGATCGAGCAGGTGCCGGCCGCTGCACTGCCGCCGCAGTTGCGTTGGTTGATCCTCACCGATAACCGTCTCAGCCACTTGCCGGATGAACTCGGCGAACGGCCGCTGCTGCAAAAACTCATGCTGGCCGGTAATCGCCTGGAGCAACTGCCGGCGAGCCTGGCCCAGTGCCATAACCTCGAACTGCTGCGCATCGCCGCCAACCGCCTGACGCAATTGCCGCAATGGCTGCTGACGCTGCCGCGCCTGACCTGGCTGGCCTATGCCGGCAACCCGGTGGAAAGCGCGGTTGAACTGGCAATTGACGACAACACAGCGAATATTCCCTGGGCCGAACTGGAGCTGGCCGAGGTGCTCGGCGAAGGCGCCTCGGGGGTGATTCGCAAGGCACTGCGCAAACCGTCGAACGAGCCGGTCGCGGTCAAGCTCTATAAGGGCACCATCACCAGCGACGGTTCACCGCTGCATGAAATGCAGGCCTGCATTGCCGCCGGGCTGCACCCCAACCTGATCAAGGTGCAAGGCCGGGTAATCGGCCACCCCGATGACCAGGCCGCGCTGGTGATGGACCTGATCGACCCGAGCTACCGCAACCTCGCCGGCCTGCCCAGCCTGGCGTCCTGCACCCGGGACATCTACGACCACGCCAGCCGTTTCAGCGTGGCTGTGGCGTTGCGCATGGCGCGCGGCATCGCCTCCGTGGCCGCACACCTGCACCGGCATGGCATCACCCATGGCGACCTGTATGGCCACAATATCCTGTGGAATGCCGGGGGTGATTGTTTGCTGGGGGACTTTGGCGCGGCGTCATTCCATGCCACGGCCGACACCTTGGAAACCAGGGCGTTGCAGCGCATTGAAGTGCGGGCGTTCGGGGTGTTGCTGGAGGAGTTGCTGGAGCGCATTGACCCAGGTTTGAGCGATGACCAGCGCCAAGTGCTGGAGGCGCTGCGGGAGCGCTGCTGCCAGCCGCAGGTGCTGGCGCGTCCGGCGTTCGAAGAGATCGAGGCACTGCTGTCCTCACTCTGAAACGCCCTGCAAATGCGGAAGCGGGCTTATGTGGGAGCGGGCTTGCCCGCGATAGCAGTGGGTCAGCCAGCTGATGTGCCATCTGATACACCGCAATCGCGGGCAAGCCCGCTCACACACAAGCCCGTGCCCATAATTCCAGGCCGGGTTTAGCCCGCCAGGCCGACGAACATATCCTGCACGTCGTCATGGTTGTCCAGGCCTTCCAGGAAGGCTTCGACTTCAGCCATCTGCTCGTCGCTCAGGCCGCTGACCGGGTTTTTCGCGAGGTAGCCCAACTTCGCCGACAACACGGTAAAACCCTGCTCCGGCAACGCCTTCTGCACCGCGTCCAGGTCGGTGGTCTCGGTGATGAACAGGGTCGTGCCCTCTTCTTCACCTTCCTCAAAGTCCTGGGCACCGGCTTCGATGGCGGCCATTTCCGGGTCGGCATCGGGGGTGTCCGGCGAGGCCTCGATCAGCCCTACATGGTTGAAGTCCCAGGCCACCGAGCCCGAAGCTCCGAGTTGCCCCTTGCGGAACGCTACGCGGATTTCCGCCACGGTGCGGTTGATGTTGTCGGTCACGCATTCAACGATCAACGGCACCTGGTGCGGGGCGAACCCTTCATAAGTCACGCGATGGTACTGCACGGTCTCGCCGAGCAGGCCCGCGCCTTTCTTGATTGCGCGCTCCAGGGTTTCCTTGGGCATCGAGGCCTTTTTGGCCTGCTCGACCACCAGACGCAGGTGGGCGTTGGTCGCGGTGTCCGCACCGTTACGGGCGGCAATGGTGATTTCCTTCACCAGCTTGCCGAAAATCTTGCCCTTGGCATTGGATGCCGCTTCTTTATGTTTAACCTTCCACTGTGCGCCCATGACTCACTCTCTTGATATCCGTGGCGCCGAGACGTCTACTGGCCGGCGCTTTGGCCGCAGAGTCTATAGGGCAAGAACCCATCGTTCCACCAAAAAACCGGCCAGCGTTGCAGGTACCTCAGGTGCGCAGGGGTTTGATTGCCACAGTGCGATCCGGCACAAAGTCGCCCACTTGCGCCAATACCGCAGGCCGGGCGTTCCAATAAGGCATCAGCACCAGCGAGGAAAACAGGGCGGCGCCGGCGAACACGATAAACACCGTCACCGTGTCGAAGTAGCCCGGCAGCAGGCCACCGAGGATCGCGCCCACCGAGCCGCAACCATTGACGAAGCCCGCCGCCGTTGCGCCGGCCTTGGCGGTACCGAAATCAATGGCCGCCGTGCTGCTGATCATCGAGTCCGGCCCGTACAGGGTCAGGCCCATGACAAACAGCAAAGCCATCACCAACATCACACTGCCGGTATGCAACGCCCCCATAAACAGCGCCAGGGACACGGTCAGCGCCAACAAACTGAGAACACAGGCCGGCATGCGCCGGGCGCCGAACAGTTTGTCGGACGCCAGGCCAATCATGATCGGCCCCAACAACCCCG
>LNAP01003427.1_pt1 | contig 31291 bp, 34 predicted proteins | sample 602601 | NCBI WGS metagenome assembly LNAP01 (sample SAMN02440304, study PRJNA202911) | soil metagenome | biome: Subtropical and temperate rainforests or woodlands; isolation source: soil samples (1 kg each in a 20% v/v slurry with milli Q water) were... ...
ATCAAGATACCAACCCAATAAATTTATGCTAAATTAACAGCTAAGGGTGGGTCAATTTTAAATGCAATTGGTGGGTCAATTATTAATGCAATTCAACACTTGAAGGCAAAGTATGGCGGCTTGAGTATGAAAGCAAACAAGACCAATCAAGCCAAGACAACACACATTCTTTTGACGGTACAGATAAAGAATGGGATGAATTTCAATCAGCACTAAGACATTAGCCACACATTATTTACCAAGCCCCTTTCGAGGGGCTTTTTATGCCCCAACGGAAACATTCATCAGTAAAGGCTATGCCTTTGAAATGAACTGTTAAAACTGGTTTTAGTGAAGCTGACAGTCAGGCTGCTACTGAAGTCAGTTATACCATTTATCCTAGTGTGGCGATTGACGTAACTCGTCATAATTAGCATGCACGGTCAAGCATTAGAAATTACCTTTCCGGCAGCAACTGGCGGCACTGTTAAAATTAAGTATTTTTCAGTAGGTACGATGGCATCAGGCGCAGGCATTATTCTGCTACTGTTAATTTTGTCGTCTAATGTTATATGGAATTTAAATTGTCAACAAAATCAGTTATTAATTGTCGATTTTGTTCTGAGCTAAACTGATAACGATTAATGATTTTAGCTAGCCTATCATCTTCACAGAAAAAATAGGCGGTTGGTAAATTTAGAGCCGAAGCGATTCTCTGTATCGTTTTAAATGGCGGTTCATGAACTCCATTTTCATATCTGCTCATTCGAGCGCTGCTACAACTTTCATCCAAGCCAATGATAACCCCAAGCTTATCCTGAGGTATGCCAAGTTGCTGTCTTGCTTCCCGAAGGCGGCGGCCAAATAAATTCGAGTTAGAAGCTGTTTTTGACATGCTTCGATATTCGTAGATTTCCTTTGTTAAATCTCTACGAAAAACGTAGAATTAAAACCTGAGTTTTAACTAAGACACATCAAAAACAATATGACTGACAGCCACTCCCCCAATTTGCCAGAAGAATTAAAACAACAACTACAAGAGCTGGTACCAGCGGCATTCAAAGATGGGCAATTAGATGTTGAAACCTTAAAACGTTTGCTGGGTTCAGAAACAACGTTACTTGACGAACGCTATGGACTTAATTGGGCTGGTAAAGCCGACAGCTACAAAGCCTTACAATACCCTACCAGCGCTGCATTAAGGCCACGATTAGATCAATCAGTAGATTTTGAACACGCACAGCATGTTTTTATTGAAGGTGAAAATCTCGAAGTATTAAAAACGCTACAACGTGCTTATTTTGGCAAGGTGAAGATGATTTACATCGATCCACCATATAACACAGGTAATGACAACTTCATCTATCCAGATCGTTTTCAAGAAAGCCGCGAAGATTATTTAAAGCGGATTGATAGCTTAGATATTGATGGCAATATCACTAAAGAAGGCTTGTTTAGAAAAAACAGCAAAGACAACGGGCATTATCACAGCAATTGGCTTTCCATGATGTTGCCACGCCTTTATTTAGCGCGTAATTTGTTGCGTGATGATGGTGTGATTTTTATTAGTATAGATGACAATGAACAATCTAACTTAAAACTTCTATGTGATGAAATTTTCGGTGAAGAGAATTTTGTAGATACTGTAATTTGGAAAAAAAGATATGGTGGGGGTGCTAAAGAGAAACATCTAGTATCTCTACATGAATATGTGCTTTTTTATTCTAAAAACATAAATCAATTAGAGGAAATATTTGTACCATTAGAGCAAGATAGCATCGACAGATATTATAAATTAAAGGATGAAAAATTTGATAAAAGAGGTGCTTATCGTACTCACCCATTAGAGGCAGGAAAAGCAATGGATGAGAGGAAAAAACTTGTTTTTCCAATAATAGCTCCGGATGGTATTCCAGTTAATCCCAAAAAACAATGGTTATGGTCAAAGCAACGTGTCTTAGACGCTATAGCAAAAAATGAATTGGAATTTATTAAAGGAAAAGATGGGTCATGGTCTATACATACTAAGCAATACCTACGAGATGAAAACGGAAACCTTCGTGAAGCTAAAGTTTTTTCCATAATTGATGATGTTTTTACCCAGCACGGTACAAATGAAATAATTGATATTTTTGGTGACGCTAAGATTTTTAATTATCCAAAACCTACAGCTTTTATTCGTAAGCTATTGGACTTTGGAACAAAAACAAATGACATTATTTTAGATTTCTTTGCTGGATCTGGCTCGACTGCCCAAGCAGTAATGGAGCTGAATCTAGAAGATGGTGGTAATCGGCAATACATTTGCGTGCAAATGCCTGAGCTTACGGATGAGGATAGTGAAGCTTATGTTGCAGGATACAAAAATATTGCAGACATTTCGCGTGAGCGTATTCGCCGTGTGATTGATCGTATCAAGAATAAGGCTGATCTTGCAAGCCCAGTAAAAGAAAATGACTCTAATCTTGGATTTCGTGCGTTTGAGCTTGCGCCAAGCAATTTTAAACAATGGCGTGGTGACTGGGCAGAGACGGCAGAAGAATTAGATCAGCAATTAGCTTTGATGTTGCCTACAGAAAAATTTGGTGCAACGCCACTGGATATGGCGTTTGAGTTGTTGTTAAAAAATGGTCGCCCATTGGTAAGTCATATTGAATTTAAAACCATCGTCGACATCTCTGTATATATTGCATGGACGCAAGAAGATGAATCCGAAGAAAAAACGGTGGCTTTAATGTTTGTTCTGGAAAGTATGCAGTTAGAAGCTTTGCCAGATATGCTTGCGATGAAACCAAAACACATGGTTTTTCTGGACTCGGTTTTTAATAACAATGATTCCATGAAGGTGAATGTTGCTTTGCACTGCGACAGTGCTGGCATAAAGTTTTCTTCAATTTAGGCCATAATTATGAAACTTCAATTTGATGACAAGCAGGAACATCAACTTATAGCAGTGAATGCTGTCGTTAATGTTTTTAAAGGTCAGCCTAAGGGTGGTGAAAATTTATCTGTAAAAGATGAAGCAGGTGGTTTAGCGTTTGGTGAAAAAGGCGTTGCTAATCGCTTAACGCTTAGCGCAGAAACCTTGCTAGAAAATGTTAGACATGTGCAAAAAGAGAGCGGCTTGCCACTTACAATTGAGATGGGTGATTCCACGCCACATTTTACAATAGAGATGGAAACAGGTACTGGTAAAACGTATGTGTATTTACGTACCATTTATGAGCTGAATAAGCATTACGGCTTTAAAAAGTTTGTGATCGTGGTACCAAGCATTGCGATTCGTGAAGGGGTACTGAAAAACCTTGAAATCACGCATGACCATTTCCAGGCGCTGTTTAGTCATGAGCCTTGCCATTACATGGTGTATGACTCTAAAAAAACGAGTGCATTACGTAACTTTGCCCTTTCAAATGCCATAGAAATTTTAGTTATCAATATTGATGCTTTTGCCAAAGATAGCGAGCAGGCAGATGCAGATGCTAAGACTAAAAAATCTGCAAATAAAATCAATCAGCGTAATGAAACCGGAATTAAGCCGATTGAATTTATTCAAGATACACATCCAATTGTTATTATTGATGAACCGCAAAATATGGAAACAGACAAACGCAAGGCAGCAATAGCGCGTTTGCATCCATTATGTACATTACGATATTCAGCCACGCCTAAGTATCATTACCATCTACTTTATCGGCTTGACCCTGTAACTGCTTTTGAATTAGGCTTGGTTAAGCAGATAGGCGTGGATTCTGTTGTTTCACAAAATAATGTAAATCAGGCGTACATAGAGCTATTAGGTTTTCGTGCTGGAACAGGCGCTCATGGAAAAATTAAAGCGCAAGTAAAAATTTGGATGAATGATCCAGTTCAAGGCGCTGTAAAGAAGTCTGTATGGTTAGAAAATGGTGATGATTTATACAAGTTTTCAGGTGGGCGCGATACCTATAATAATCAGTTCTTTGTGAATGATATAGATGCAAGCAATGAGTACATTGAGTTTGCGAATGATGTACGCGTATATAAGGGACAACCGCAGGGTGAGTTAAATGATGATATTCAGAAAGTGCAAATTGCGCAGACGGTGCGCCGTCATTTTGAGAAGGAACGAAAATACGCTGCGCTAGGCATCAAGGTTTTGTCGGTATTTTTTATTGATCGTGTGGCGAATTACCGCTCGTATGATGAGGCAGGTAATTCGACACCCGGTAAGTTTGCGCAATGGTTTGAAGAAGCATTTAATGCAGAACTTATAAAACAGCCTAATGTGATAAGACATGCTGCAAGTGAAGTGCATAACGGCTATTTTTCTCAGGATAAACAAGGGCGCTTAAAAGACTCGACTGAGCGCAACAGCGTTGATGATGTGGATACTTATGGCCTCATTATGCGTGAGAAAGAGCGATTGCTTGACCCTAATGTGCCATTACGTTTTATTTTTAGCCATTCTGCTTTGCGTGAGGGTTGGGATAATCCTAATGTATTTCAAATTTGTACTCTTAATGAGAGTGTTTCTGACCTTAAAAAACGGCAAGAAATTGGGCGTGGTTTGCGTCTGTGCGTAAATCAACATGGGGTTAGGATCTTTGACCGTGATGTAAATCGCCTAACCATGATTGTGAATGAAAGCTATGATGATTTTGCCAAAAATCTGCAAAAAGAATTTGAGGTAGATGGAATCATATTTAAATCCGATATGGTAAAAAATGAGCGTGAGCGCGTTACCGTACGTTTGCGTAAGGGGTATGAGGCAGATGCACGTTTTATTGATTTATGGCAGCGCATAAAAGCAAAAACACGTTATAACGTACAGTTTGATACCGTGGCTTTAATACAAAATTCTATTGCTGCGATTCGGTCGGTTGATCCTGTCCAGATACCTAAAATTGTTGTTACTCATACGACACAAGAAATTTCGCTTCAGGCAGGCATTGAAAGTACTGTTAAAGGGATACGTACGTTGGATGGAACTAAGCAGCAACTTACGTTACCCGATGTTATTGCGAATATTCAAGCGAAAGTTGAATTGTCTGCCTCAACAATTCTGGCAATTGTAAGAGGTAGTGGAAAGCTAGATGAGATTTTAATTAATCCACAAGAATTTATAGATAATGCGGCGCGTGAAATTAATATCATTAAGCGCGAACTGATGGTGGCAGGCATAGAATATGCGCAAATTGCGGGTGACTATTATGAAATGCGCCACTTTGAGCTGAATAAGGAATTTGAGCGTTATTTATCTGATTTGCAGCCATTAGTAAATAATCAAAAAACAATTTATGAATATGATGATCAATTAAATCCTAGTGTTCAGAAAGCATGTGTTGTGCTGGATAGCAATTCAACGCCAGAACGAGATTTTGCTAAAGCGTGTGATGAGAATGATGATGTGCTGTTTTATTTAAAACTACCTGATTGGTTCAAAATTGATACGCCCGTAGGTCCATATAACCCTGATTGGGCGTTGATGTATCAGAATGATGATCTATTATATTTTGTGGCAGAAACTAAAGATAATATTGCGGCTAATAATCTGAATCTTTTAAGACCAATTGAAAGGCTGAAAATTGAAAGTGGTCGTAAACACTTTAGTGCTTACGAGAAGGTGGCATTTAAGGTGGTTGGGGAATTGTCTAGTTTAATTGCGTAAAAATGACCATAAATTACCTTAGATAGGGTCATAATTACTTAGATTATGGATGGCGGCATGTAATTTGGCTATATTTAGATAATCGACGGCTATGCTACGTTATTCTTAATAGTACGCATCAAGCATTCGGCAAGTTGCTTTGATAATTTTAATTCACCATTGAAACCGCCAACATATAACTGCATTGTGCTTTACTAGAATAAAGAGGAATATTTCGAGATATGGGCTTGCAGAAGAATAAAGTTGTGTACTTGCCGGTCAAGCACGACCCGCAAAAAATTAAGACGCCAGAACCTCATTTTGTATGTGGTGGGCTAAAAATTCCGTACTTGGTCTTACTATCAGAAAAAACTTCAAACAAAGTTGATCAACCTAAATCTTAGTTAAGATCATTACCATTAGGAATTGGCATGTTGTGGTTCCCTTTCAAAAGAAATCCACTTGATATTGAGTCAAAATCACCCCATGACTCAGAGCCAACCAACAACGTTGGACCGGAGTTGATTGATCTGCTGGCCAATAATGCAACGTTGCGTATTTGGTTGCCTGAGCCTTTACGTTTGGCAATGGATCAGGTAGTGAAGCATTTGGATACTACACTTTCAAAATATCTTCGAGAGTACTTTGTAGTATATCTTTATGGCAATCACACGCTGATTGATATGTATAAAAATAAAACTGGGATATTTTACGAGCCCCCAAAAGAAACTACATCAGTTGATAGTTTTAAAAGGACAATGTATTCAAGGGTGTGTTCTGTAGAGTTCATTCCAGGCTTAGGTAAAAATATTGTGCCACTCAAGATTTTTTTGAACGCACAAATCAAGTCAGATTTGCAATCATTAGCAGATAAATCAGAGATGGCATTATCTCAATTTATACGTGAGATTTTGGTATCTCACTTCTTAGGTCATACTGTTTGGCCTGAGCGTCAGCAGATGCTGAAAGTAGATCATCTTGCAATTGCCAATCAGTGGGAGGCGGGTGATCTTGACGCACTTTCAGTTCACCAACCAAGCGCTAAAGAAGAAACAGCACTTGAAGGAAAAGTCGAAGTTATTTACTTGTAAAATTCCCCTATTTTAAGTCTTGAGTATGTAGCTGATGCAGCTTAAAGTTGCTGTGCTTGATATTAAGTTTAATGATTTCGGCTCTTACCTATAGTGCTGCCCAGACTGGATAAGATTTCTGGTGTTCCAGCGGCGAATGGAGATTGTTATCTAGAGACAATAGATGTGGGTTCGCTCCCATCCCAAATCAATTTTTTAAATGCATTGATGCGGTATTTGTCAGGATTACCTATGAAAAAATTAGTCTATACCGTTTTTTATGACACTGGAGATTGGGCCTGGGTCAAAGACGCAGACGATGAAACGATGTATGTTGGCGGCTGTGTTACATTAGGATCTGAATGGGGCGGTGAACATCTCGTCAGTCAATCTTTTCTGGACTTCACTAAAACATGGTTAATGAGTTTGGGAAAGATTTCATATTGCAATCAGGATAATGATAAATTTGATTGGGAGTCAGCTCATCAACAAGGCATTGAAGTGGCCAAAAGACTGAAAATTGAATTAGGTGACCAAGCAGATGTACGTTATGTGAGACCCACAGAAGACCCCAGCTATAATCATGAAGAGGGGTATGAAGTGCTGAGTAATGGAAATATACTTCCTATCCGACGTTTATGGTGGCGCCCAGTATGATGAAGTCATAGCGAACCCTAAAGTTAAGCAACTTGGAATTTAAAATCCTTGACTGCCATACTAGAGAATTGAGCCAGCAAAATGCCCCTATTTTAAAACTTGAGCCAATAAATCGCGGCGACTATAGTTCTCCCCAGCAGTTAGAAAATTTTTTTAGGGGGAATATTAAAATCTCAACACTATTAATCGCCATTTCAATGCTAACCCGCGTGATTCAGATCTAGGATCATCTTCAGGCGTTAGTCTGCCGATGGGAGCACTAGATGGACTAAAAGCTATTTGTTCGATACCGATGTGATTATGGTTATATATCTTTCTATTGAAAGTCTCGAAAAGTAATAAGTCGTAGCGTTAAATACATATGTGAGAGCCGAATATGCAGTTAGAACAAATTAAAAAAGCTTTTGGTATAGATAACTGGAATGCGCTCTTGGCATCAAGTGATCGTCACATTGTGATTCTCTCAAAGGGCATACCTCCTATGTCAAAGGAATCGAGCTGGTATGAAGGTGGAAAGCCTGACTGGATTTTAGTCAAAAATTTATTGGGTGGGCATATGCAAAACGTTTGGCCAAATTCAACCAATTTTGAAATTGAGATTTCTGAAAGGCTGAATAAGTTTATTGACGATTACTTGGGGCTTGGTGGGTGGGCAATACAACATGAAGTTTGGCTAAGTCGCTATGAACAATTTATTAATGCGGTGTATTCAAACAGGCTAGCGCAGGATGAAAGCAGTTATATATTTGAGATGGATTTCCGCTAATGCTAATTATTTACGGTATATGTACTATAGCCATAGGGGCTTGGCTTGGCTTGAACATGTATCGAAACCTAGATCAATACGACTGGCATTTGAATCGCCCCGGCTGCAGTAGAGACTTTTTAGCCTCATAATTGAGGTTAAAGAGGAGCATTCAATGAGCAATAAACGATTCACCGAGGAATTCAAATTAGAAGCGGTTAAATTGATTAAGGAACGTCAATATTCCGCAGCCGAAGTATCCGCCAGACTTGGCGTATCCACCCATAGTCTTTATGCCTGGATCAAGAAATACGAGCAACCTGAGCCAGTTAGAATCGCAGCTGCAGACCAACAAGCAACGATTAAAAAACTACAAGCTGAATTAAAACGAGTGACTGAAGAGCGCGACATCCTAAAAAAGGCCGCCGCGTACTTTGCCAAAGAATCCCTGTAAGGTACGCATTCATTCGTAAACACGAGGCTGAACACGCTATCAGTCGCATGTGTCGTGTCATGAATGTCAATCCCAGCGGCTACTACGCATGGCGCAAATCTCCTATATCAACCCGGCAGCATGAAGATAACCGCCTGCTGGGATTGATTAAGCAGTTCTGGCTGGAGAGCGGAGGTGTATATGGCTACCGTAAAATTACGGATGACCTAAAAGACATCGGTGAACGGTGCGGCAAGCATCGTGTTTATCGACTCATGCGCACTGAAGGACTGCGCTCGCAGACTGGCTATCGACGGCGGCCTGGTGGGCAATATAGCCGCCCATCGGTTGCCGTTCCCAATCATGTGGCGCAGCAGTTTAATATTACAGAGCCTAACAAGGTGTGGGTAACGGATATTACCTATATCCGTACACATGAAGGCTGGCTCTATCTTGCTGTGGTACTGGATCTGTTTTCACGGCAAGTGATTGGTTGGTCAATGCAGCCGCGCATGGAAAGCGATCTGGTGATTAACGCATTATTGATGGCTGTGTGGCGCAGGCAGCCAGGTCAAGAGGTGATCATTCATTCGGATCAAGGCAGTCAGTTTAATAGTTACGAATGGCAGGATTTTTTGAAGGCGCATGATCTCTGTGCCAGCCAGAGTCGCCGCGGTAATTGCTATGACAACGCAGTTGCCGAAAGCTTTTTTCAGTTGCTTAAACGTGAGCGTATCCGACGTAAAGTCTATTCAACACGTGAAGATGCAAGAAGAGATATATTTGATTATATCGAGATGTTTTACAACCCAAGACGCCGACATGGTTACGCCAATCGGCTATCTCCAGTAGAATTCGAAAGGCAATATTTCGAGAGGCTGGAAAGTATCTAGTTTAGTCGGGGCGATTCAGTGTCTTAAGTCAATGGTTGCAAACTTTTTTGCGTTGTTAAGATAAGCTGATTTGACAAAATTGTTGATTTCTAAAGTTGACTTCAGTTGTAGTAGAGTGTTAACTAATCATGCGAATAATAAATAACTAAACTTTGATGATGTCTATAAAACCACCACTTATTTCTATCATTGTTTGTGTTTTTAATGAAGAGTTGGCATTAAATGCATTTTTTCTGCGTTTATTGCCGGTTCTTGAAAAGCACGTACAAGATGATTACGAAGTGATTTGTGTTGATGATGGAAGCACAGATGGCTCGCTTTCGCTGTTAACAGAAATGGCAAAGACTAATAAAAGGCTGCGAGTTATTGAGCTGTCGCGTAATTTTGGCAAAGAAGCAGCGCTCACTGCTGGCATTGAATACGCAGCTGGTCAGGCTGTCATCCCGATTGACGCAGATTTGCAGGATCCGCCAGAATTGATTGTTGACATGCTGGCCGCATGGAGAAAAGGTGCCGATGTTGTACTTGCCCGGCGCAGCAATCGAGATTGTGATTCACTGCTGAAGCGTAAAACTTCACAATGGTTTTACCGTCTTTATAATAAGTTATCGAGCACATATTTGCCTGATAATGTCGGTGACTTTCGTTTGATAGATCGCATGGTGGTTGATGCAATTTGTGCATTGCCGGAGCGCCAGCGGTTCATGAAGGGTATTTTTGCCTGGGTTGGATTCAAGACAGTGACTATCGACTATACGCGTGCCCCGCGCGTGAGCGGTAAAACAAAGTTTACGGGTTGGAAACTCTGGAACTTTGCACTTGAGGGTATTACCAGTTTTACAACAATACCTTTAAGAATATGGACCTATATTGGTTTGTTAGGCGCCTTTTTATCTGCACTATATGCCTGCTTTATTATTTTTCGCACCTTGATTTCTGGAATCGATGTGCCAGGTTACGCCTCGCTGCTGGTTGCAGTTTTGTTTATGGGCAGTATGCAGCTTGTCAGCGTTGGATTAATCGGGGAGTATATCGGGCGTCTTTATGTTGAAGCAAAGCGAAGGCCCATATTTATTGTTCGGCGTACTATTGGTTTTGATCAAGATTCAAGTGGTTTTGATTCCAGTTTAACAAAGAGCGGCGAATATGGATCCTGAGGCTTATTTGCAGATGGCAGCAGTGGAGCGCGACCATTGGTGGTTTCAGGGGCGACGGGCAATTACTTCACATGTCATCAGCAAAATGGATTTGCCCGAAAAGCCGCTCATTTTGGAGGCCGGATGTGGAACGGGCGGTAATCTTGAAATGCTCTCACGCATAGGTACAACTTATGCGTTTGAGATGAATGAAGTGGCAGTGAATATTGCGCTTAAAAATGCACATGGTGCAGAAGTTCATCGTGGATGGATACCTGATTCAGTGCCATTTCCTGATCAGTTTTTTGATCTTATTTGCATGTTTGATGTGTTAGAGCACGTTGCAGATGATGTGCAAGCCATCGAAAAATTGTCACAAAAGCTCGCGCCCGGCGGCTATTTTTTTCTGACAGTTCCGGCGCTGCCTATATTGTGGAGTGAGCATGATGTAGAACTGCATCATCATCGACGTTATATACGCAGGCAATTAATCGATGTTGTGGAGCGAGCCGGCTTGGAAGTATCATGGGTTTCATATTTCAATTTCACTTTGCTTCCTGTAGCTCTGGCAAGTCGGCTGTATGCAAGGATGCGCGGAGTAAGGCCGGTAGGTGATCAGGTGCCTCCGGCGCTTGTTAATCGGCTGCTTACCAAGATTTTTTCGGTAGAAAAATACGTGCTTTTCCCGCAGCGGTTACCTATAGGCGTATCGCTTGCCGCAATCGCACGGCATCGTCCCTGACCCATTATGAAACCTAGAGTACTGCGATTTATTGGCAATGGTGTGATGACCACATGCATCCATACGCTTGTTGTATATCTGCTAATTAAGTTTTATGTTCTGGATATTGGTTTTGTGAACGCTTTAGCATTTTTGACTGCTACCAGTTTCTCTTATGTAGTCAATACAAAATGGACATTTGGCACGCAGCATTCCAGTCAGGTTATGTTCCGCTATGCAGTTGTTGCATGTTTGGGCAGTATTCTGGCTTATCTGTTAGCCAGTTTTTGCGAAGCCATGGGGCTGCCTTGGTGGTGTGGGGTAGTGTTGATTGTTGCGGTTACACCCATGTTCACATGGCAGGCACATAAAAGCTGGACGTATGCCAGCTTGGATTAGCATTGGATTTCAGGTTAAATCAAAATTTTGATGTTGTAATTCCTGCAAATCAATATGAACAGTTGTTGAGTTCATCAACATCATTTATATTGTCTTTAATGCTGATGATATGAGTCGATCCGATGATAGTTAACTTAGTACCCACCCAAGCTTTTAATGATCAGAAACCCGGCACTTCCGGATTACGTAAAAAGGTAAAAGTATTTCAACAGCCTAATTATCTGGAAAACTTTGTACAAAGTTTTTTTGATACGTTGATTGTGCCCGCTGATGCAACGCTGGTAGTAGGCGGCGATGGTCGTTACCACAATCGACATGCGATACAGACAATTATCGAGATGGCTGCGGCCAATGGGTTTTCACGGGTGCTGGTAGGTCAGGCAGGTATACTTTCTACGCCTGCGGCATCACATGTGATTCGTAAATATCAGGCATTTGGCGGTATGGTGCTGTCTGCAAGCCATAACCAGGGCGGTTTGAACGGTGATTTCGGCATTAAATACAATATCGGCAATGGCGGCCCGGCACCGGAGAAGATTACGGATGAGGTGTTTGCAAAAAGCAAGGTGATCTCGCAGTATAAAATTGCTGAATTACCGCTGGTTGATATCAATGCAATAGGCAAGACTGAATTTCCCGGAGTGAATAACGGAGAAACTTTTACCGTAGAAATAATTGATGCAGTGCAGGACTATGCAGACCTGATGCAAAGTCTGTTTGATTTTCCTGTAATCAGGCAGTTGCTGGCGAGTGGCTTTGAGATGAAATTTGATGCCATGCATGCAGTAACTGGCCCTTATGCAAAAGAAATTTTAGTGAATCGCCTGGGTGCGCCCATAGAGAGTTTGATGAATTGTGAGCCATCAGAAGATTTTGGCGGCGGCCATCCTGACCCGAACTTAACTTATGCTGAAGATCTGGTAAAAATCATGTTCGCCGGCGAGGATGCACTGGATTTTGGTGCTGCATCTGATGGTGATGGTGACCGTAATATGATTTTGGGTCAGAACTTCTTTGTCACCCCTTCAGACAGTTTGGCCGTATTGGCGGCCAATGCAACACTGGTACCAGCTTACGCAAAAGGTATTGCCGGCGCAGCACGCTCAATGCCAACTAGCGGAGCCGTGGATCGAGTCGCTGCCAAGCTGAATATTCCATGTTTCGAGACGCCTACCGGCTGGAAGTTTTTCGGCAATCTGATGGATGCCGGTAAGGTAACGCTATGTGGTGAAGAAAGTTTTGGTACCAGTTCTAGCCATGTGCGCGAGAAGGATGGCTTGTGGGCAGTGTTGTTCTGGCTCAACATTATCGCTGCTAAAAAACAGGGGGTAGAGGCGATATTGCTCGCGCACTGGCGTGAGTTCGGCCGCAATGTGTACTCACGCCATGATTACGAATCTATTCCTGCTGACGCGGCGAATGGTGTCATTGCACACATCAAGTCGCAATTCACTACTTTGCCTAACCAGAGTTTTGGCCGTTACACGGTCAAGAGCTGTGATGATTTCAGTTACCTTGACCCGATAGATGGATCTGTCAGCAGTAATCAGGGTACGCGTATTTTGTTTACCGATGGTTCTCGTATCGTATTCAGGCTTTCAGGCACCGGTACCGAAGGCGCAACCCTGCGTATCTATCTGGAAGCATTTGAGCCAGATACTGCCAAGCATTACCTGGATGCACAGGTTGCCCTTGCGGAAATGATTCAGATAGCGCTGCAAATTTCGCAATTGGTAGAAAGAACCGGTCGCACTGCACCGACTGTGATTACTTGATAAGTATTTGATTGCTCAATATATGCGGTAGTTGAAGTGGGCTAGCCTGAAAATTGCTAGCCCATTTTTATTCTCAGCTCGGTTTTGTTGCTAAAGGTTATTCATAAATCTGACGGATCGTCATTTCGCCCTTATAAAGCCGAACATCCATACGACCCAGAAAAGACATGCCAAGCAGCACATCGCCATCCAGACCGGGCGCGATCATCGCTGCAACATTATTTGCGCTAACACCGCCGATTTTTACCGACTCCAAGCGCACCATATAACCTATACTGTCGCCATTGGCGGTATTGGTGCGTACTGCATTAATACTTTTGAGCTTAAGCCGGTCGGCAACTTTCTGTGATATTGCTACTCCGGTTGCGCCTGTATCAACCAGTACATTGACTTTTTCACCGTTGATGAGCGCTTCGCTGCGGTAATGCCCATCCGGGCCGCGCTTTAGCACAACTGAATCAGCGTTGCCTAAACGGTTAAGTTTGTTTGGGTTCTGAACGTTGTCAGCAAAATAGTAGATGACTGCTGCCAGACAAATCCATATAGCTAAAGAGATGAATGTATTTTTGGTCATGAATATGAGTGCAGTAGCTGGCGAGCCAGTCAGCTACTGTTTAGTGATTAAATGCCCACCAGATAATTGCGAAGTAGGTGAGCTGATGCAGTAGCTGATCTAAGCCCAGCGTAAACCAGAACCATTCGCTATTGTCAGGTTTAAGGTTGAATTTTTGATTGATATTCATTTTTAACCAATCAATATGGTAGTGAATCAGCAGGTCAGCCACTGCGAGAATCCATGCTTCGTTGATTTGAAAAACGCTTAATACGATATAGGTGCCCAAGCCATGTACAGCCGCATGGGTCAGGCCGCCCAAGTGGCCATAACTGCCTTTGTTAAGGTACATCCATGGATGTGCCTGCAACGGAAAGTCACAAATAAAGTGTTTGATAAACAGCCATAATAGAACTTCAAACATGCTGCTATTTATGCCGCTTCGTCTATCCAGGCCAGTTGAATCGCCTCAAGAATGCGTTCGCCACAATGTTCAGCTGCGTCATCAAAGTCGTCTAACTCCAGCACCCATTCCATCAGGTCAGTAAAGCGTATGGTTTTGGGGTCAATGTCCGGAAATTTATCGTATAGCGCTTCTGCAATCGCTTGGCTGTCAGTCCATTTCATCTTGGTATTTCCTGTAATTAAACAAGCTTAATTATAGCCCTGTACTTAAGCCATTAACAAAAATAGTTAGCATGCTGCAATATTTGAAAATATTTTTCTGAATTTAAAATAAAAAAAGCCCGCAGTACCTGATGTAGTGCTGCGGGCAATAAGAGCGCTTATTTGGAGATGTACGCAATTTAATATAAGCAAAAGCAGTGCCAAGTATTATTTTTATAATATTCATATACTTATGATTTTTGTTATTGTTGCTTATGCACCAATTTAAACCAGTTTGGCTTAATTGAGCCATGATGAATAATTAACTGCCAGTGTTTTGAATATGACAGAGGCCTTAATCTTGTCGTGAGGACGTGGTAAAATGCAACAGCTTCTTTTTATTCAAATATTTGGAAAACTAATTACCATGTCGCAAGCACCATTTAACTACGCAAATACCCTAAACAAAGCGGATCCAGCCTTATGGGGCATGATTGAGCAAGAGGTTGTGCGTCAGCATGAACATATCGAGTTGATTGCCTCTGAAAACTACACCAGCCGTTCTCAGCTCACCAACAAATATGCTGAAGGTTATCCGGGCAAACGTTTTTATGGCGGCTGTGAATTTGTAGATCAGGTTGAGCAATTAGCCATTGACCGTTTAAAAGCGCTGTATGGTGCTGAATATGCCAACGTGCAGCCACATTCTGGCTCACAGGCGAATCAGGCGGTTTACTTTTCTATTTTAAAACCGGGCGATACGGTAATGGGTATGAATCTTGGTCACGGCGGCCATTTAACCCATGGTTCACCAGCGAACCTTTCAGGTAAGTTATTCAATATCGTGCCTTACGGCCTGAACGATAAAGAAGAAATTGACTACGACGAGATGGAGCGCATTGCGGTTGAATGCAAGCCTAAACTGTTGATCGGTGGCGCTTCTGCTTATGCCCTGCGTTTTGACTGGGCGCGTATGGCCGAAATCGCGAAAAAAGTCGGTGCTTATTTCATGGTGGATATGGCGCATTATTCAGGCTTGATCGCAGCCGGTGTTTACCCAAACCCGGTGCCACATGCTGATTTTGTGACATCTACTACACACAAAACGCTGCGCGGACCTCGCGGCGGTATTATTCTGGCTAAAGCAGAGTTTGAAAAGTCATTGAATTCAAACGTGTTTCCAAGCCTGCAAGGCGGCCCGTTGATGCATGTGATCGCGGCAAAAGCAACTGCGTTCCTGGAAGCGGCACAGCCTGATTTCAAGGTTTATCAGGCACAAGTTGTGAAGAATGCACAGGTAATGGCGGAAACGTTGGCAAGCCGTGGTTTGCGTATTATTTCAGGCCGTACCGAGTCTCATATGTTCATGGTGGATTTACGTCCAAAAGGCTTGACTGGTAAAGCGGCAGATGCTGCTTTGGGTCTGGCACATATTACTGTGAACAAGAATGCCATCCCTAATGATCCGGAGAGCCCATTCGTGACTTCCGGCATTCGTATTGGCGCGCCGGCAATTACCACACGTGGCTTTAAAGAAGAAGAAGCTAAACAGGTTGCTAACCTGATTGCTGACGTACTGGATAATCCGACTGACGAAGCTGTGATTGCAGCAACTAAGGTTAAAGTTCACGCACTAACTGCAAGATTCCCGGTTTACGCTTAGAAGCTTGTGAAAGGTGAAATGTGAAAAGTGAAATGTGTTTATATGTGGGGCATTGCTTCCAGAATGAAATGGTAGGTGATCTGCCACGTTTCATCTTTCACGTTTCACGTTTCACGTTGTCATGAAGTGTCCTTTCTGCGGTGTTGACGATACTCAGGTCATTGACTCACGGGTTAATGACGAGGGGGACTCTATTCGCCGCAGACGTAAGTGCGTAGGTTGCGATAAACGCTTTACCACTTATGAAACTGCAGATCTGCATCTGCCGCAGGTGGTGAAGCAGAACGGCACGCGAGAAGAGTTCAAGCGTGACAAGCTGCGCCTTTCATTTACACGCGCATTGCACAAACGCCCAGTACCTACAGAGTACGTTGATAAAGCACTTGATCATATTACGCAGAAAATTCTGGCACGCGGTGACCGTGAGGTGCCAGCGAGAGATTTAGGCGAAATGGTCATGCATGAACTTAAGATGATGGATAAAGTTGCTTATATTCGTTTTGCGTCGGTGTATCGCAGTTTTTCTGATGTCGATGATTTTAACGATGTGATACGTGATCTGGATTAACTGCATTACTATTTAGCTGAGTGTTTGGAGACCGCATGAAACTGATCAAGAATGCAACAATCGCTTTCGCACTATTTACATTGATACTCACCATTGTTTTTTTTACCTGGTGGGCATTTAAAGATAGATTCGTATTTAACGGTGAAAATTTTGATCAGGTTAAATGGATTCAGTTGGCTACCAGCACTAAAAATGAATGCAAGCGTGGCGACATGGCTTATGATCTGCAGCAGAATGTTCTGGTCAAAGGTGCGCAGCGCACAGCTGTGACTGCGCTATTAGGACGCCCTGCATTCGAAGATGAAAATTCAATAGAATATGATCTGGGTAAATGCATGCATGTGTATCATGGCCTGCTCATTTTCTTTGACCAGAATAACCGCTTGATTAACAGCCGTATCTCTTCACACTAGATTTTACGATAGCTCACCATGGCAGTGCCTACCGATCAAGATTTCCGCTGGATGGCACAGGCATTGCGCCTTGCCAGGCAGGGTTTATTCACCACCAGCCCAAATCCGCGGGTTGGGTGTGTCATCGTTAAAAACAATCAAATCATAGGTGCGGGTGCGCACCTGAAAGCAGGCGAACCACATGCAGAAGTGTATGCTTTGCGCGAGGCTGGCACGCAGGCAGAAGGTGCAGACGTTTATGTGACGCTAGAGCCTTGCAGTCACTATGGCAGAACACCACCATGTGTTGAGGCGGTGATTGCGGCAAAACCCAAGCGCGTTATTATTGCGATGCAGGATCCTAACCCGCTGGTTGCAGGTCGCGGCGTTGCAGCATTGCGTGCGCAGGGTGTCGAGGTTGTAGTTGGCGTTATGGAGAATGAAGCACGCAATTTGAACCAGGGGTTTATATCGCGTATGACGCTTGGTCTGCCTTATGTGCGCTCTAAAATTGCAGCCAGTCTGGACGGCCGTACTGCACTTAATAATGGAAAAAGCCAGTGGATTACCGGTGAACCGGCACGGCTGGACGTTCAGCAGTGGCGCGCGCAGTCTTGTGCCATTGTCACGGGAATCGGTACGGTGCTGGCTGACAACCCAAGCATGACGGTGCGCCTCGAAAATGCAACACGTCAGCCGTTGCGCGTAATTGTGGATAGCCGCTTGCAGACGCCGGTTGATAGCAAAATGCTCGATCCCCTCATTTTCAAAAACAGCCCGCTACTGATTGTCTACGCACATGATCAAAATCAGCGTGCTGATCAGCTTATAAAAGCTGGTGCCGAGCTTGTGTTGTTGACGGATTCTGTGAATAAAGTCGATTTAAAAGCATTGTTACAACTGCTTGGGCAGCGTGGCATCAATGAGGTGCTGGTAGAGGCAGGGCAGGGGCTTAACGGCGCACTGCTGCATGCTGGCCTTATTGATGAGTTTATTTTCTATTACGCGCCAAAACTGATGGGCGATGCTGCAAAAGCGATGTTTGCGATGCCGGAACTGACTGAGATGCAGCAAGTCACCGAGCTACAGATTATTGATGTGCGACAGGTAGGCCGTGATATCCGGTTACAGGCGAAACCTGTCAAAAACGTCACCTGAGGTTTTTTTAATCCATGATGCTCATCGATACTCATTGCCATCTTGATGCAGCAGAGTTTGATGCGGACCGGGATTTAGTTGCCGCAAAAGCGATACAACTAGGTATCTGCGGCATCGTAATACCTGCTGTGGCACGCATTAACTTTGATGATGTCATTGCCCTATGTACCCGTCATAAAAATTGCGCTTATGCGCTGGGTGTTCATCCTATGTATGTCGATGCGGCTTTCATGGAAGATCTGGAAATACTCGATCAATACGTTCGTAATCATGATCCGGTAGCGATAGGTGAAATTGGTCTGGATTACTTTTTAACGAATCCGCGTGACAATCCTGACAATATTCAGCGCCAGCAGACTTTTTATGTAGAGCAGCTAAAAATTGCCCATCACTATCAACTGCCGGTTATTTTGCATGTTAGAAACTCAATTGATGAGATTTTAAAGCAGCTGCGCAAATATAAATTAACGGGCGGTATTGCCCATGCATTTAATGGTAGCTTTCAGCAGGCGCAGCAATTCATGGATTTAGGTTTTAAGCTTGGCTTTGGCGGTGCAATGACTTACAGCCGTGCATTAAAAATACGTGAGCTGGCTGTTAAGTTGCCTTTAGAGGCTATTGTGCTGGAGACGGATGCCCCTGATATACCACCTGAATGGGTAGGAAAGGGCGGCAGGAATAGCCCTTTGGAGTTACCAAAAATTGCACAGGTTTTAGCGGAATTAAAACAGGTAAATGTGTCGCAAGTGGTTGATATTACTGGTGCCAACGCGTTAAAAGCTTTGCCAAAAATAGCTGACTTATGCACACGAGTTAATGTAGCACTTTAAGGTATAGGTAAAAACGCTTATTAATCAAGGTTAATTATATAAGTTATTGAAAAAATAGGCGATTTAAAAAAATCCTTATAAATTGGTATGTTACATTTTGTAATCACAATTATGCACAAAGTTATCCACAGTTATTGTGGAGAGTTTTTTTAAAATTTTTGAACTTGTTAAAAGTCAACTTTTAAATAAATTATTTTTAATTGAAATAGTATAAAAAGTTAATATTTTTATGTTAGTAGACAATCAGCACTTTCGTACCATTTGGCCTAACTCCAGCAGTGAATTTCCATTTGTAGAAATAATAGATCAGACCCAATTACCGCATGTATTCAAGGTGGAGAAAATTGTGAGTCTGGGGCAGATGATATCTGCGATCAGGACCATGCAGGTACGGGGTGCACCCTTGATAGGGGCTGCTGCGGCATATGGCATGGCGCTGGCAATGCTCAATCATAGTCATGATGCGCATTTGAAAGCATCAGCTACACTACTTGTTGCGAGCAGGCCAACCGCAGTCAATTTGAAATGGGCGGTTGAACGCATGCTCAGGCATTTGCTGGTTTTGCCTGTACAAGAGCGCATGCAGGCGGCATGGCTTGAAGCTGCTTTGATTTGCGAAGAAGATGTGCTGCTTAATCAGGCGATAGGTGCGCATGGTGTGGCGCTGATTGACCGCATGCATCGCCAAAAGATGCGTACTATCAATATACTGACGCATTGCAATGCAGGCTGGCTGGCAACGGTTGATTTTGGCACAGCGCTGGCGCCGATTTATGCTGCCCATGATGCCGGTATCGCTGTGCATGTGTGGGTGGATGAGACCAGGCCGCGTAATCAGGGTGCCAGCCTGACCGCATGGGAACTTGGTCAGCACGGCGTGCCCTATACTGTCATCAGTGATAATGCGGGCGGACATCTGATGCAGCAGGGGCAAGTGGATATGGTGATTGTAGGTGCAGACCGCGTTACGGCGACAGGTGATGTGTGCAATAAAATTGGCACTTACTTGAAGGCGCTGGCGGCGCTTGATGCCGCTGCCTATGGCCATCAAGTACCATTTTACGCAGCTGTGCCATCACCTACGATAGACTGGAGTTTAAGCGATGAGGTTCATCATATCGAAATTGAAGAGCGCCACGCAGATGAGCTTGCGTGGATGAGCGGCAAGCTCGCTAATGGTGAAGTGGCGCGAGTGAATGTGCTACCGAAAGACGCTAAAGTTGCCAACCCGGCTTTTGATGTAACGCCGGCGCGGTTGGTGACGGGTATTATTACCGAGCAGGGTGTGTTTGCACCAAGCCACTTGTATAAGATGCAAAGACTAAATGCATAAAAGTCTGAAAGGATAGCGATGCAAGAGCAGCGTCAGCAATTACTGTATATCAGTCGAGAGTTATGCCGTTTGGGCTTGAATCGCGGCACGTCTGGCAATGCAAGTGTGCGCGTGAATAATGATGATGGTCAGCCTGGCTTTTTAATTACACCATCCGGAATGGCAGTCGACCAGATGACTGTTGATGATATGGTATGGATGGATTTTTCAGCTAACTGGGTCGGACGTCGTCAACCTTCCAGTGAGTGGCGATTTCATCTGGATATTTTACAACATAGGCCGCAAATCAATGCCGTGATTCATACGCACAGCATGTTTGCCACTACACTCAGTACATTCAGGCGTGATATTCCGCCGTTTCATTACATGATTGCATTGGCGGGTGGTGACACGATACGCTGCGCACCTTATGCGCTGTTTGGCAGTCAGCTGTTGTCAGATCACGCGCTGGCGGCATTGTATGACCGTAAAGCCTGCCTGTTGGCTAATCATGGCATGATTGCGATTGGCGAGAACTTGAATAAGGCTTTACGGATCACTGAAGAAGTTGAAACGCTCTGTGAGCAATATCTGCGTGCTTTGCAGACAGGTGAGCCGCATCTCCTGACGCATGAGGAGATGCTTGAAGTGCAGGAGAAGTTTAAGGGTTACGGCGACTGGGCAGCCAAGCCTTAAACGATGCCAGTTAACCCTTGATTCTTATGGGTTCTGGTTATCCTGTGGTTTGGCTGTTAAAAACAGACGAAGAAAAAACGCTGCCATAAGCAATACAAATACAATAACGCCTAGGCTTAGTAACCCGGTATATGAGCTGAATAATTCCTTGTACATAAAAATCTCCTGATAAAGTCCATAAATTTTATGAGGTTAATTTTATTGATATGTACAGCCATTTATTTGATTTATGTCAACCAACGCTGAATCATTTGGTATTGCTTAAGTTGACCGCATTCAGGTCAACATTAAAATTAACATGGATTTAAGAGTTTTTGTTTGTAGGCGTAAGGGCTTTAAAGTAAAATAGGCACCCGTCTGTAACAAATAACTTAAGCTCCTTCCCATGACCAAATATGTATTCGTAACCGGCGGTGTTGTTTCCTCTCTAGGTAAAGGTATCTCCGCAGCCAGCCTTGGCGCAATCCTCGAATCACGTGGTATCAAAGTCACCATGCTGAAACTGGATCCCTATATCAACGTTGACCCCGGTACCATGAGTCCATTTCAGCACGGCGAAGTGTTCGTGACTGATGACGGCGCCGAAACCGATCTGGATTTAGGCCACTATGAGCGTTTTATCAGTCAGCGTATGGCTAAGCGTAATAGCTTTACTACCGGCCAGATCTACGAAACAGTGATTAAAAAAGAACGTCGTGGCGAGTATTTAGGCAAAACCGTACAGGTTATTCCACACATTACCGATGAAATCAAAGCGCAGATCAAGCGCGGTGCTGAAGGTGCTGATGTCGCTATTGTTGAGGTTGGCGGTACTGTGGGCGACATCGAATCGCTGCCGTTTCTTGAGGCAATCCGCCAGATGGGTTTTGAAGAAGGCAGAGAAAATACCTGCTATATCCATTTAACACTGCTGCCATGGATTCCAACCGCAGGTGAACTTAAAACCAAACCTACGCAGCACTCGGTAAAAGAGTTGCGCGAAATCGGTATTCAGCCGGATATTCTGCTGTGTCGTGCCGATCGTGATATTCCGGACGAAGAGCGCAGAAAAATTGCCCTGTTTACCAATGTGGCTTCTGAAGCCGTGATCAGTGTGATTGATGCAGAATCTATTTACAAAATCCCCGGTATGCTGCATGAGCAGCACCTGGATAGCATTGTCTGCAAGAAACTGGCGATTGAAGCTAAACCTGCAGACCTTATTGAATGGGAGCGCATTGCTACAGCGCTTGCGAACCCTAAGCACTTGGTCAATGTTGCCTTTGTCGGCAAATACGTCGATTTAACAGAATCTTATAAATCATTAACTGAAGCACTGATTCATGCCGGTATTCATACTGAATCAAAAGTTAAAATTAATTACATAGACTCAGAAGATATCGAGAAAAACGGCACCGGCATGCTTGCCGGTATGGATGCAATACTGGTTCCCGGCGGTTTCGGTGTACGAGGTACAGAAGGCAAAATCGCAGCGATTCAATATGCGCGTGAAAATAAAGTGCCTTACCTGGGTATCTGCCTGGGTATGCAGCTGGCGGTGATTGAGTTTGCCCGCCATGTTGCAGGCTTACAAGATGCGAACAGTACAGAATTTAACCCGCAAGCGACACATAAACTGATCGGTTTGATTGATGAGTGGCAAGATGCTTCTGGAAACACAGAAAAGCGTGATGAGAACTCAGATCTGGGTGGCACTATGCGTCTAGGCGCACAGAGTTGTCCGGTGGTGCCAAATACTTTGGCTGCCAGCATTTATGGTGCGCAGGTGAATGAACGTCATCGCCATCGCTATGAAGTCAACAACCACTATGTAGAGCAGTTAAAAGCGGCTGGTCTGGTGGTCTCTGCGAGAACGCCAACCGAAGATCTATGCGAGATGGTAGAGTTACCACAGATCGTACATCCGTGGTTTGTAGCGTGTCAGTTCCACCCGGAATTCACTTCGAATCCAAGAGCCGGTCATCCGCTATTCATTGCCTATGTGAAAGCGGCTTTGGCTAATAAAAAATAATTTAACCGCCGATAAACGCCGATAATTCAATTGCATGGGATGTAGAATTGAGAATTAAATCAGCGTTTATTCAGTAACATAATTATTAAGGTTTTATCCGTTTTTATCGGCGTGTATTTGCGTTCATCGGCGGCTAAAAAAGAATTTAAGGTTTAATTAAATGAAACTATGTAACTTTGATGTCGGCATTGAGCACCCACTGTTTTTAATTGCAGGCCCATGTGTGATCGAGTCGCAGCAGATGGCAATTGATACCGCCGGCCAGCTCAAGGAAATTGCAGCAGCGCTGAATATTCCGTTTATTTACAAATCTTCATACGATAAAGCGAATCGCAGCTCAAATAAAACGTTCCGTGGTTTTGGCATGGAGCAAGGTTTGAAAATTCTGGACGAAGTACGCCGCCAGATCGGCGTGCCTATTCTGACCGATGTGCATACTGAAGATCAGGTGCCACACGTTGCTGCAGTCGTTGATGTGCTGCAGACGCCAGCGTTTTTGTGCCGTCAGACCGACTTCATCATGGCATGTGCCAAATCAGGCAAGCCGGTGAATATCAAAAAAGGCCAGTTCATGGCGCCGGGCGATATGAAAAACGTGGTGGAAAAAGCCAAAGAGGCTAACGGCGGTGCAGACACTATCATGGTGTGTGAGCGTGGTGTTTCATTCGGCTATAACACGCTGGTTTCTGATATGCGTGGCCTTGCCACTATGCGCAATACCAACTGCCCGGTCGTGTTCGATGCAACGCATTCTGTGCAGCAGCCAGGCGGTCAAGGCGATAAAAGCGGCGGTCAGCGTGAGCATGTGCCAGTGCTGGCGCGTGCTGCAGTGGCCAGCGGCATTGCCGGCATCTTTATGGAAACACATCCAGACCCTGCTCAAGCATTGTCAGATGGGCCTAATGCCTGGCCGTTACACAAAATGAGAGATTTACTGGAAGTGTTAGTGGATTTAGATAGGTTGGTTAAAAAAGCTGGTTTTATTGAAAGTACTTTATAAAAATTAAGGTGGCCTGATGTGCCGGCTACTGACAAGATTTTAGTTTTTCATTTAGGAGAAAATAATGAGCGCGATTGTAGATATTATTGCCCGCGAAATTTTGGATTCACGTGGTAACCCAACAGTTGAGGCTGATGTGTTGCTGGAAAGCGGCGTAATCGGACGCGCAGCTGTGCCTTCAGGCGCTTCTACCGGTGCTAAAGAAGCCATGGAACTACGTGACGGTGACAAAAACCGTTATTTAGGTAAAGGCGTGTTGCAGGCAGTGGAAAATGTGAACACTGAAATCACTGAAGCGATTATCGGTTTGGATGCTGAAGAACAAAGCTTCATTGATAAAACCCTGATTGAGTTAGACGGTACAGAAAACAAAGACCGTTTAGGTGCAAATGCGATTCTAGCTGTTTCTATGGCATGTGCGCGTGCAGCAGCTGAAGAGTCTGGCTTGCCGTTATATCGATACCTCGGCGGTTCAGGTTCTATGCAATTACCGACGCCAATGATGAATATTATCAATGGTGGCGCTCATGCTGATAACAGTGTCGATATGCAGGAATTCATGATTATTCCAGCTGGCTTGCCTAATTTCCGCGAAGCAATCCGTTGTGGTGCTGAAATATTTCATGCTTTGAAGAAAACACTGCATAAAAAAGGCTTGGCAACGACCGTGGGCGACGAAGGTGGTTTTGCGCCTAACCTGCCATCAAACGAAGCTGCAATTCAATACATTCTGGAAGCAATTTCAGATGCTGGCTACGAGCCGGGCCGTGATGTGTATTTAGGTCTGGATTGCGCAAGTACCGAGTTCTATAAAGATGGCCGTTATCATCTGGAATCAGAAGGTCTGGCATTGACCTCAGCGCAATTTACCGATTACCTGGCATCATGGTGTGACAAATATCCAATCATCAGTATTGAAGATGGTATGGGCGAATTTGACTGGGATGGCTGGGATATCCTGACTAAACGTTTAGGCAAAACTACACAATTGGTGGGCGATGATCTGTTTGTAACCAACACTAAAATTCTGCGTGAAGGCATCCAGCGCGGTGTGGCAAACTCTGTGCTGATTAAAGTGAACCAGATCGGTACCTTGACCGAGACATTCCAAACCATTGAAATGGCGAAACGTGCCGGTTACACGGCTGTGATCTCACATCGATCAGGTGAAACAGAAGACAGCACGATTGCTGATATTGCTGTAGCTACTAACGCATTGCAAATCAAAACCGGTTCACTATGCCGTTCAGAGCGTATTGCCAAGTACAACCAGTTACTGCGTATTGAAGAAGAACTTGGTGATGCAACCAGCTATGCCGGTAAATCAGCGTTCTATCAACTCTTTAAGTAATTCCAGCTTGTATTTGAATCGATACCTTGTTGCATTCGCTCATGCGCCTAGTCTCGTTACAGATACAATTGGAATAACTTTTAAAAGTTAAAATTGAAAGCCCTCACGCTGATCTTTGTTATCCTGATTGCCCTGCTGCAGTATCCACTGTGGTTGGGTAAGGGTAGCTGGTTACGCGTGTGGGAACTCAATCGTCAGGTACATGAGCAGCAGGAAAAAAACACTACATTAAAAGCGCGCAACGCGATGCTCGATGCAGAAGTCCGTGATTTAAAAAGCGGCAAGGCCGCTATTGAAGAGCGTGCAAGAAGTGAACTCGGCATGATCAAGCAGGATGAAGTTTTTTTTCAGGTGATTGAATCGCAGCCTCAGCAACAAGTGCAAGCCCCAACGCAGCAACAAGCCAAACCTTAACAGACTATCAAACCTGACCCTCCGGGTTCAATAGTGCTGCATGCCTTTAAAGTTCAAGCTCAGAGCTTGTAAGGTAGCTCTTGGATGTTTAGTGTGCTGCCGTTCACATTTAACGGTCCGGCTTCAACACTTTCCAGCCTTACTTCAGCCAGCAAGTCGTAGCCACCGCTGTATGATGGCGCGCATCTTACAACTTTACCAACGCTATCCCCATTGCTATTGAGAATGTCATCACCTGGGTTCTGTGCTATATCACTATCTATGTGAGCCAGCTGGGTGCGGCGTTTTACGGTACCCAGATAATGCGTCCGTGCCACAATTTCCTGTCCGGTGTAGCAGCCTTTTTTGAAGTTAATGCCATTCAGTAAATCCAGATTCAGCATTTGCGGTACAAATTCTTCCTGTGTTTTTACATAGACTTCAGGAATGCCGGCCTGAATTTCCTGTAGCTCCCAATAAGCAGCATCTGCTACTTTTGCATGCAGCGCCAAGCTATTCCAGATAGCCGGGGCATTGGCAATATCGGTAAATATCTCAAAGCGCGGCTGATTGCCTGGCAACTTGATGATTGCGCCGTTTTCCAGTGAGACTAATTCATAATCAGTTTGCGGAATTTGTGAAAATAACGGGCTCAGCAGTTCAATAGCCTTGGCACCATTCAAGCCTATTTTAATAATGGATTCACTGACATCCTGAATCTCTACCTTGCTGCGCATTACATACATTTTGAGACGCTTTGCGATAGATGCAATGAGCTCTTTAGGTAACTGCAAATGGATGTGGTCATGATGTGCAAACGCCAGAAACAGCGCTAATAAACGGCCTTTAGGGTTACAGTATCCGCTGTGATGCGCAATTTGACCATTCAGTTGATTAACGTCATTCGTGACCTGACCTTGCAAAAAGGTCAAAGTGTCAGCTCCGCTTAATTGCAGTAATCCCAAGTGTGAAAGATCGCAAATAACGGTTTCGTTAATCAATGCTGGCGATATATCACACAGCGGATGTTGTGTGGCTGAAGTTTGGAGAAATTGATGCCATTGCTGTGTACTCATGCTAACCTTATTTAAATAAATGAAATGCAGTATCTATAGACCCTAACATGAAGCCTATACAGCTAGATTTCAAGCCTTCAATTGTATTAACCCTGATTATCTGTGCGATAGGGATAGGTGCAGCGCTTATTTTAATCCTGCCCGCCTTGGTTTGGCAGATTAAATTAATGTTGGGCAGTGTTATGTTAAGCGCTGTGATCTACAGCATATGCCAGTATGGCTTACTATTACTGCCTTGGTCATGCCTTGCTATAAATATCAGCAGTAGTAATCAAGTGCAGCTTGTATATAGAAATGGCAAGGTTTTGCCAGTAGAGGTGTGCCGCGATTCGGTTGTAACGCCATATCTGACAGTTGTAAATTGCAAGGTGCCGGATGCCAGTCTTTTTACACGATTATTTGCGCCGCATTTGGTAATTTTGCCAGACATGCTTGATGCAGAAGATTACAGGCAATTAAGAGTCTGGCTGCGCTGGGGCAAAGCCAGCTAAAGTTAAATTCTACTTATAACTCCATTCAATATCACTTTTCGCCTGAAAAATTTGTTTCATCATAACCCCGTCATTGCGAGCGTAGCGTGGCAATTCAAAACGCTCGCATATAGATTAACGACGCTTTATAAATTCATTTTTCTGTTCATTGCTTAACAGCATGGCAATGCTGAAAAATTCTTTAGCCAACATCAAGAGCAGGTCATCCAGAGTCAGGATGCCTATCAGGCTTCCATTGCTATCGACTACCGGCAAACGCCGTATACCTTTACTGGTCATGAGTTTAATAGCATCAAAAATACCTCTGTCTTCTTCAATGCAAGCCAGATGGGGCAGCATAATGTCGCCAACCGTAATCACTTTTGGATCAAGACCCGGTGCTACGATTTCTACAACCACATCACGGTCAGTAACTATGCCGAGGGCTATAGTGGTGTCGTTTTTTTTCTCGACAACCAATACATCTCCAACGTGATTCTGGCGTATCAATTCAGCCGCTTTAAAGATAGTATCATCGCGCCCGATAGTGACAAGTTCGCGGTTGCATAAGTCTTTAATTGACAAGATGTATCTCCTTATATTGATTGAGCTGTAATCAATTAAACATGAAAGTCGTTCGCATTAAGCCTGTAAAAGCACATCAATTTCTCGAAAAGCAGTGCCTGATAAATAGTTAATGCAGGCTGAAAAAGTCACCACGGTTTTCATATAAATCACGTCTGGTCAGCGGTAATGGCGAGAAGCTATTATTTTTCCGTATTGCCAGTATTTGATAAATACCTGTCTGGCCTTGCTCAAACTGTAAGGCACAGCCCGTCATATAAAGCCGCCAGATGCGGTAGTTACGTTCCCCCACCAGCTTTACTGCATTTTCATAGTGTTGTTCAAGCCGTCGCACCCAATGTCGCAAGGTAAGCGCATAGTGCGGGCGCAGCCCTTCAACGTCTGCAATCTCGAAATCTGCATCTTCCATCAGTGATTGAATGACACTCACGGTTTCCAGTTCACCATCAGGAAAAACATGCCGGTTGATAAATCGGCTGGATACGCAGCGACCCCAACCTGACTCGTCTGTGGTGATGCCATGGTTAAGAAATAAGCCGTTTGGTTTAAGTAAGCGATTAACAATAGAAAAATAAGTCGGCAGGTTTTTCAGGCCCACATGTTCAAACATGCCGATACTGGATATCTTGTCATAGCCTGCAAATTGAGAAAGCTCCCGATAGTCACGCAATTCTATGGTTACCTGATCTTGCAGATGATGTTTTACGACTTCTGCGCGTGCATGCTCGTATTGGCTCTGGCTTAGGGTAATGCCATGTGCCCGCACCCCGTAATGTTTTGCAGCCCAACATGCCAAGGCACCCCAGCCGCAGCCTATGTCAAGAAAGTGTTCTCCGGCTTGTAAGCGTAATTTACGGCAGATATGGTCGAGCTTGTTACATTGCGCCTGTTCCAGGCTTTGCAGCGGGTGCTCAAAATATGCGCAGGAGTAGATCATGCGTTTATCCAGCCACAGCTGGTAAAACTCGTTGGATATATCGTAATGAAAGGCAATGGTCTCTTTGCCGTTCTGGCGTGGCAATTCGCCATCTCTCGCAAATTGTATAGGGCGTGATGTCTGGTGCTTGTTTAAAAGCAGCACCTTAAGTGCCATATCCAGTTTTTTTCTGAGTGGTAGTTTCAGTTTTTCCAGATAGTGACGTAGACCTAACGCGGCGTTGAAGTCACCATCTACTTCAATTGAGCCGTCAAAGTAAGCTTCAGCAAGCCTGACTGGATCGCGAAACAGAATGAGGTCGCGTAGTACGCCCGCATCTTTTATTTTAAGCGTAAACTCTTCGAAGTCGTTACCTATACGCAATTTGCTGTCATTCCATAAGTGTATGACAAATGAGCCCAGATAATCACTGAACAGATAGGATAGAGCCTGATGCATAGTTGTGTAGCTATTGCTATGATCGAATTGCAAGTTTTGGTTTAGATCCATTTCCATCACTATCACCTTTCTGCATGATGCCTTTTCACCAGCCGATTCCATGGTTTTTATATCTGCGGTGACGCTCAATTTTACGTAATGGATTTAAGTATCAAGGGTGCCTTGCGTGAACTGGGCGCAGTTTCTGTTTTTGGGTAACCGATAATGACCGGCGCTATCGCTGCAAATCCCGTAGGTATACCAAGTGAGGATTTGACATCAGGTAAACTCATTGCCGGTAATGCCGAGGCCACCACGCAGCTACCAAGATTCATGGCGCAGGCGGCGAGTATCATGTTTTCTGCGGCCATCCAGCAATCAGCAATCGGTAAATGCCCATTGGTCTTGCCGCAAATAATAATCAGCGTACCTGCATCGTAAAACAGGTTGCCATCTCTATGTTTTAACACATCCTCTCTGGTGCCTATTTTTTTGAGTTCCTCAATAAATAGCGGTTTTGCCAGATCAGACAAATGCTTCAAAACGACCTTATTTTGTATAATGATAAAGCCCCATGGCTCCTTATGCATAGCGGTAGGTGCCCATACCGCAGCTTCCAGCAAGGTTTTCAGAATGTCTGGCTCCACCGTTCTATCGGCATAACTGCGTACGGAGCGCCGGCCTAAGATTGTTTCAAATATAGACTGCTCTAATTCCGGTAGCTGCATGGCGTATTGCCTCTGTGATACATCGTTAAATAAATATATCTGAACAATTTTTTTAACAAAGTAGCAACATTTCTGCATTTATATAATCCGCGCGAGCACGTATAAGGGCTCAGCAAAAACCCGGATTGAAAATAAAAAAATACTATTTTTTAATAGTCCGCTTGGAATAACGGTTTGCAAGACTACGTGTTAGCCCTTACGTGCTTGCACTAATTTTGTTAGTAGAAGTTAGGCGGTAAATTTCTTCTTTATTCAGTTAATGGCGGTCATCCTGAACCTATTTAAGTATCGAAGACTCGTGTAGTTAAATCCGAAAGTATTGAGGCTATAAGTATTGTTTATTCATCCTGAACTTGGTTTAAGCGTCACACCAGATTAAGTATTGCTGATGCACTCAGAATTATTCTCAAAATTATTCTCAAATACCAGGTTAAAAAGCTCAAGTTTTGAATTTTTGACAGCTTATGAATTAGATAATTAGCAGAATGCAGTTAAGGAGATATCGTAATGGTTACTCAGCAAACACCCACTTTGATTGAATATAAACGCGCTTCAACTGCAAAACATGTAGCGGCAAGTGAAGAGAATGATGAGAATAGGTTAGTTTTAACCTTGCATTACAATGGCATGATTACTGAATGCAATAAAGCTGGCGGTAAACTGCTAGGCTGCTTGCCTTCCGAATTGATATGGCAGCATATTTCCAGATTGCTGCCGCAGTTGAAAAATGTAGCGCTTATGGAGGGGCCGAATCTCAATCCATATCTGCATTTCCTCTCGCGGGTTGGTTATAAGTTTGAGGTGATTAGTTTTAAAGGTGCGCGCCTGATTGCTAGAGTATTTTTTTGCGAGATAGGAACTATGGAACATCGATTTCTGCGAGTGATTATCTGCCCGCTTGCGCAGGAGAGAATGGCGTCATAGGTTATTTGTCATATTTTAATGATTGTGGAAATCACCTTACCTAAAGCTGAATCTTGGAAGAAACGTAATATCGAAGTTAAGTAATTGAATCGCCACTAGTTTACTAGACGCCTTTGAGCCGTAATAATGGCAACTAAAGAAAGGCGACAAATGAGCGGTAAACGATATCCAGAAGAATTTAAAT
>LNAP01001989.1_pt1 | contig 31288 bp, 26 predicted proteins | sample 602601 | NCBI WGS metagenome assembly LNAP01 (sample SAMN02440304, study PRJNA202911) | soil metagenome | biome: Subtropical and temperate rainforests or woodlands; isolation source: soil samples (1 kg each in a 20% v/v slurry with milli Q water) were... ...
TGGTAACGGTTGGTAGGTAGCTGTCAGCGAGGGTGAGCATGAGCGGGATTTCAAACCAGGCTGAAAATGCTCGCTTCTCCAGTCTGTACATCGTACGCAACTAATGCCTCTTGAAAGGCGTTGGCGCTGCAAACGAGTTCACCGTGACTGTTCCAGATGGCAGAACAACCTGCTGCTACAAAGTCGTCGGCGGTGCCTATACAGTTCGCCATCATCACCGTCATGGAATGCTTTTTAGCAATCATCGGATAATGACTGTTTGCCGATGCAATACTTCTCTCAGACTTGGCCACGCTTGCCAAATACACCTGAGCGCCTGACTCTGCGGCTTGTGCGGCGTGGCTTGGTTGCAGTGACTCGTAGCAAATGGCGGGTGCAAGGACAAAATTTGCCTGACTCAGCACAAGCTTCTCGGTGCCCGGAGTGAAAAAAGGTAATTCGTCGAAATGTAGATGCTGTTTTGAATAGCTCGTGCGCTCCAGGCCGGGTTGGAAGGTGATCATGCTGATCTCGGTGCCTTTAGTTCCCTTCGTTGGCGCGCCAACAGCGATGGTCATCCCATATAGGTCGCTTAACCTCTGGAACTCGTCAAAACGGCCGTCACTCGGATGCACCGCCAAGACCTCAGCCAGCCTCGGTTCGTAACCGGTGAGGGAAAGCTCGGGAAAAAGCACGAGATTGGCGCCTTGGCTTGCAGCCAGGTGGATGACATCAATGTGTCTGGTGATGTTTTTCTCATATTCCCCGGGTACAGGGAGGATCTGCGCAGCGATTAACTTCATTTCCCGTCTCGCTTCCATGTGTAGGGTTAGCTTCGAGAGTGACTGAACTGGTGCTCAGCCTCTGCTTAAAAGTCAATGCATGCTGCACGAACGTTGGCAGTTTGAAAAGTGCGTACGGAGGAGTTTGCACGAACGCCAATGGCCGCTCCTGGCCGATTGTTGCCGGTCGCAAAGAGCAGCAGCCGACCCGATATAGCCGGTCACGTGTCTACGAAATCAAGGGTGATTCAAAAAGCCTTGCTCTAGAATGGCCCCAGATGAGCGTGGAACGCTTGTCCAGTATTCACTCAAAGGATGAACACGATGGGCCGCACCGACCATATCTGCCTGATGGCTATCTATAACGATTGGATGAACGCAAAGGTTTATGAGGCGGCCAGAAGTCTGACAGACGAAGAGCTGTCAGTGGATAGGAAAGCATTCTTTGCTTCTATTCTCGGGACGTTGAATCACCTGGTGGCCGGGGATACTATCTGGCTAAAGCGATTTGCCAGGCACCCGGCGAATCACTTGGCTCTGGAGCCGATTCGACAGCTCCCGGCCCCCACAAGTCTCGACCAGTTACAGCTCTCAAATATCCGAGCACTTTCGGCACATCGCGTTTGGCTCGATCAGGTGATTGTCGAGTGGTCTCGCTCGATTACAGAGGCGGATTTAGATCACACCCTCAATTACACAAGCATGAAAGGAACCCCCGCTGACAGGAGCTTTTATGGCTTGGTCATGCATTTCTTCAACCACCAGACTCATCACCGAGGCCAAGTTACTACTTTGCTGTCACAAGCTGGTGTCGACGTAGGCGATACTGATCTGGTCCTCCTCATTTCTTCCGAGTCGCGCACATAATCTAATAACCAGTGCTAGACCGGGATTTTCATGTCATACCGGGCTGGTAAACCAGCGTGGCCATCTGCAACACTCCTTCTGCTTACACAGAATTTAGATGTGTTGCATCGATCGGTTGAATCCACAGCCGATTGCAGTCTGTCGGCAAGAGCATCTTCTGCCCCGCAACATCCATCAGCTTTACCGCCAGGCCTGCCGAGCCTCCGACCGAACCACCATCCAGATGCCGACCCCGGACACTGCCATGCCTGACACCATTTGCCATGACAACGGTTCGTTGAACATGGCCCAGGCCCAAAGCATCGTGACGGGCGGGCTCAGGTACAAGACGCTGGCCACTCGTGTGGCTGTCGCCCGGCGCAGGCAGACCCAATAAAGCCCGTAGCCGCCTAACGTAGACAATCCCACCGTCCACAGTACGCTCAGCGCAAACCCCATGCCGGGTATCGGCGCCAGGCTACCTTGCGTGCCCTCGATCAGGGCGAATGCAAAACTCGACACGCAACATTGCAGCCACAGGTTGGGCAGGAGGTCCAGCGATTCAGAGGCGTGCAGATGCTTCTGCCAGAGTGTCGCGATGGCGAGCGAAAGCGTACCGAGCACCGGCAGGCCATACGCCCAGAGGGGCGCGCTACCCCAGGCCAGCGCGCCAAGCGTCACCACCACAACCCCAACCAGGCCGATGCCCAGCCCTGCCCAGACTTGCCAGGCCAGTCTTTGCCCCAGCACGCCAGCGGCCAGCAATGCGACCGCCATCGGCAGCAGGTTGGCGAACACCGCGGCAAGGCCCGCCGGTACACCCAGGGCTATGCCTTGTATGACGCCGGCCAGATAGCCGGCCATGGCCAGAAGACCGATGCCGGCGTTTTTCAGCAACACGGCAGGGGAGGTTTGCCGCAATTGCCTGGCGACGAAAGGAAACAGGATCAGCGTGACCACGACGCAGCGCCAAAACACCACCAACAAGGGGGGCGCATAGTCCATCGAGAATCGCGCGCCGACGAATCCGGAACTCCAGGTCAGAATCAAAGCCGCCTCGAGCAGCGGCAGCGGCACCTTCTGGCGCCAGTGGGGGATGACTTGCTGCTGACAGGAGATCGGTGTGGGCTGGTTCATTGCCACAGGCTACGAAATCGGCCTAATCTAATAAATCAAAATAAAGTGCAGCAGTCATTCACGAAGATTAAATCATGACGGCGATCCTCGATATCGAGCTGGTACGTACATTTCATGCGGTGGCGCGGATTGGCAAATTCAGTGCGGCGGCCGAGCAGCTGCATAAAAGCCCGGCGGCGGTGAGCGTGCATATCCAGCGGCTTGAGGCAGTCGCCGGGGGGCGCTTGCTGAATCGCGATAATCAGTCCGTCTCCCTGACCGCACTGGGCAAGCGTTTGCTTTTGTCGACGACAGAACTGCTGAGCACCCATGACCGGGTGCTGGCCGACCTGCATGGAAGCCACCTGGCGGGACGCATTACCCTGGGTGTCCCCGACGAATACGCCGCCCATGTCATCCGCGACATCCTGCCGACATTCGCCGCTGCCTGGCCCAACGTGGTGCTGGAGTTGAAGACAGCCCCCAGTGATTCGCTGCGTGAGCAGGTCCAGCGTGGAAAGCTTCAGGCCGCGGTGATTGCCCAAGCCAGGGGGCAGTTGACCATGCAGGCGCAATTTCTCGTCGCCACCACGCCGATCTGGGTGGGGCCGGCAAACAAGTCGCTGGCCTCGATGGATCCGCTGCCACTGGCCGTACATGCGGCGCAATGCCCTTATCGGCAAGCCATGGTGGCATCACTCAAACAAAGCGGCCGCCGGTGGCGCGCGGTGCTGGACAGTCCGTCCAACCAGGCCGTCAGCGCCTGCGTGGAGGCCGGGTTGGCGATCAGTCTGATAGACCGCGCCAGGGTGACGGAAAGTATGCAGATTCTCGACGGTTTGCCCGTCATACCGGAGCATGAGGTCGTGTTTGTCCGATCGCCGTCTTCAGATGGGGATGAAGCGGTGGATTTGCTCTCCCAAGCCATGCAACAGCATTTTCGGCTCTAATCCGTGAGCAAGGGAAACTGTCTTGCCCGATCGTCTCTTGCTGAATGGCATTGCGAGCAAAGCTGCACTACCGTGAAGGTGCAAGCCCTCGTGCCGCAGTCCTATTCTGGTTGAGAGGTGGGTTTCATGAACAACATCATCTACATCGTCGGGTTAGTGGTGGTCGTCGTGGTTATCCTGTCGTTCCTCGGCTTTGCATAGGTTTCAATGCCTGCACTCCGCCAACACCACTTGGCACACCGGATCGGCCGGCATAGCGGATGCAATTATCCAAGGTTTTTTTGCGCGCCATGCTCAAGGTGGAGCCCCAAGCCAGACCACGCGTTGAACGCCTGCACCAGGTGCACGCCGGGCAGATACGGCTGATCCGCCAGGGCCACGCCCATGTGCAGCGCCTTGCGCCCGACACCTGCGTCACGGCCGCCGAATGGATTACTGGTGCTGAATATCACTTTGCCGTCCAGTTTGCCGGCGCCGATCACGCCGATCTTGAGGGTGTCTGCCATTGCCTGGCTGGTGTACAGAAACAGGCCGGCGAGCATCAGAGAGAAGATTCTGGACATGCACTGGGCTCCTCGGTTGGACAGCAGTCTTGGAATCACCGTAGTTGAGCTTACGTCTAAACGAAAGCTGCGGAGGGAGGCGGCGGACGAGCAGGGGTATTTGATGAGCGGCGTGAGGCGTGTTCAGCAAGGGAAGCTATTGTCTATGTGTTCGCCTCGCCAGTTGCCGCCCAACCAGCTCGTCCCTGAGGTGGCTGGCGAGGTGGAACCTCTTGGCCGATTTCTGCCTCTGCCCAGGCGCAGCAATCGACCCTTAGCTGACGGTGGCGAAAGGAAGAAAACAACCCAAAGCTGACACTGGTAAGTTACAGAAGTCGGCCAAAAGCTGAAGTAGCCAGCGTGGGGAGCAGACATTCAAGGTCTGGCCTAACCCCTCGCGATGGGGCTTCTTCGTCCGGCGCCCATATCGATCGATACCTTAAGCCGCAGGCTTTAGATGCGCCTAAGTGTCAGCGAAATATCTTCCCTCATTTCCGCACCCCCAAATACTCCAATCGGCAGCGTGGCGTCTTAAGCTGAAGCGCCCGCGATCCGTCGCGATGGAGTTTGTGCGACTTCGCACATGACTCGGTTTTCTGATCTGGCTCAAAGTATCTACCGTCCTTGGGCGTAGTGTTTGCAATAACGTTTCGTAGACATGCCGGACATTAGTGCTCACGTCCTTTACGTTTCTCAGTGTGTTTTTGAGATGTTTTTGCCTTTTTCATACTTTAAAGGGTGTCCGATGAAAACTTCATATTTCGTAGCAACGACAATCCTCGCCGCAGGCTTGTCTGCCATGGCACCCGTCAACTCGCAGACACTCGAAAAAGTTGCCGATAAAAACAAAATCACCGTGTCTTACCGGGAGGCATCGGTACCTTTCAGCTACTTGATCAGTCCTACCGAAGCCGTGGGTTTCTCAGTCGATTTAACCGATGCCATCGTTGATGATGTGCGCAGGAAGCTCAACAAGCCGAACTTAGAAGTGGCTTACATTCCTGTATCTTCGCAAACCCGCATTCCGTTGCTGGTCAACGGCACATACGATCTGGAGTGCGGATCCACAACCAACAACGCTGCGCGTGGCAAGGACGTGGCTTTTGCAATTAGCCATTTCTACACCGGCACGCGCCTATTGACCAAGAAGACCTCCGGCATAAAGAACTACGCCGATCTCGCAAAGAAGACTGTCGCCAGCACCGTCGGCAGCACGAACGAGAAAGTCCTCCGCCAATACAGTACCGACAACAATCTAGACGTACAGGTTGTCTTGGGCAAAGACTATGACGACTCCTTGGCGCTGGTTGAAAATGATCGTGCCGTGGCGTTTGCCATGGACGATATTCTGCTTTTTGGCCTCATGGCGAACTCCAAAAATCCCGATTCGCTCGAAGTCGTGGGTGATGCGCTGCAAGTCGAACCCTACGGCTGCATGCTTCGCAAAGATGATCCTGAGTTCAAGCAATTGGTCGATGGCACCATTACCCGTCTCATGGAGTCGGGCGAATTCGTAAGGCTATACACCAAGTGGTTTCAATCACCGATTCCTCCAAAAGGAATGAATCTGAATATGCCGATGAGCGAACAGCTCAAAGCCAATCTCAAGGCGCGCAGTGACAAACCAGTGCTTTAAAGCTTGACGAGTACCTGAGCGAATGACACAGAAGTCTGACTTGACTCGATCATTGTGAGCAGCTGCCGGTTCCGAATCGCATCGGGTCGGCACTAACGCTCGTTGAGAGGCGGTTCCAGGCGCAAAGCTAAGATTAGAGTTGGCTCCATTCACTTAATTGAGTACACAGCCGGTGGGTTGCGGAATCTCATACTTTTCAAGAATTCGAAACCAAGCAATGTGATTTTCGGACACCTCAATAAGTGGAGCAGTGACGTTCGTTGACTGAGCGATCGCACGTTCATGTCACGGGCCATATCAGTCGTAGCCTGGAACACGCCGACGCTGTTTTTACAGCCTCTGGAATGGGCCAAAATCAGCTTTTTTCAGGCCGTCAGCGCTTTCATCAAACCGTTGGCACCAATGATTTTCATGACCCGTTTCAAGTTGCAGGCGAGAACATTCAAGCTCATCTCCGCACTTACTCCGGCGGGTGGCTGACCATCGGTGGCCGCATGACAACCGTCGCGAAAAATCGCCTCTCCCTAGACGCAGACTGCCGCGGATCACTTCATACACAGCAGATCAACGTCGCCCAGTCCGAGTGCTCACATCCACCCACACGGCCAACACCAGAATGCTGCCCTTGACGATCATCTGCCAGTAACTGTCGACGTCGAGCATGGACATGCCGTTGTCCAGGCTGGTAATGACCAGTGCGCCGAGGAGGGCGCCGTAAACGGTGCCGGACCCGCCGCGCATGGAGGTGCCGCCGATGAAGCAGGCGGCGATGGCGTCGAGTTCGCCCATGCTTCCGGCCGAGGGTGAACCGGCGGCCAGGCGTGCGGTGTTGACCACGCCGGCGAGGGCGCACATGACGCCCATGATTCCGAAAATCCACAGCTTCACGGCCTGCACATTGATACCGGACAGACGTGTCGCTTCCATGTTGCTGCCCACGGAATATACGCGCCGGCCGAACACGGTCTGGCTGGTCACGTAGCTGAAACCGCCCAGCAGAACCAGCAGAAGCAGGACCGGCACGGGAATGCCGTCATAGCTGTTGAGGGTCTGGACGAATCCGGCTAGCACCGCGCCGATCAACAGCACACGCACGACGTCACGCACCAGTGAATGTGCCGCAAGGCCATGAAGGGCGCGATTGCGTCGTTGTTTCCAAGTCAGGAACAACGTCAGTGCGAACAGCAGAACGCCCAGGCCCGTGCCGATTATGTGGGGCAAATAACCCTGACCGATGTAGACGAGTTCCGGCGATACCGGGGCGATGGTCGTGCCGCCGGTAATCCCCAGCAAAATGCCGCGGAAAGCCAGCATGCCTCCCAGCCCGACGATGAATGACGGAATACGCAGGTAGGCGGCCATGTAGCCGTTGGCGAGGCCGATCAGCAGCCCGCACAGGGCCACAAGGCCCAGGTTCGCCAGCAACGGTACGTGGTAGACCACGTCGAGAATAGCTGCGACGCCTCCGAGCAGGCCCAGCAATGAGCCGACCGACAAATCGATCTCTCCGCTGATGATGACCAGCACCATGCCGCAGGCGAGAATCCCGGTAATGGACATCTGGCGCAGCAGGTTGGAAAGGTTGCGCGGTGTCAGGAATCCGCCCTCGGTCTGCCAACTGAAGTACAGCCAGATAAACGCCACGGCAAACACCAGCGCGAGCATCTTGTAGCGAGTGAAGAGTTGTTTGACCTGGTTCATTTACGCGGATTTCCGATCATTATTGTTATGGCCATCAGGCTGGCTGAGTGCCGCGGCGAGCAGCTGTTCCTGGGTGAGTCCGTGGTTGATGAAGTCACCCCGCAACTGGCCTTCGCCAATCACCAGAACGCGGTCGGAAACGCCGAGCACTTCGGCCAGCTCTGACGACACCATGATGATCGACACGCCTTCGGCCGCCAGCGCCCCCATCAGCTTGTAGATCTCGTACTTGGCGCCGACATCCACACCTCGGGTGGGCTCATCGAGAATCAGCACCCGGGGCTTGGTCAGTAGCATCTTCGCCAATACGGCTTTTTGTTGATTGCCGCCGGACAGACTGATGATTGGCAGGAACGGGCTCGCGGTCTTGAGGTGCAGGCGTGAAATTTCTCGATCGATGCTGCCCAGTTCGGCTTCGGCATCGATGCGGGTCAGTTTCGAGTAGCTGTCCAGCACGGCCAGGGTGATGTTCTGGCCGACGCCCAGGTCTGGAATGATGCCCTGGCGCTTGCGGTCCTCGGGCACCAGGCACAGGCCAGCACGGATTGACTTGAGCGGCGTGCGGGTGTCGATGAGTTGGCCGTCCAGCCAGACTTCGCCTTCCTGGCGACCGGGGTAGGCGCCGAACAGCGCTGTCACCAGTTCGGTGCGGCCTGCGCCGACCAGTCCGGCGATGCCGAGGATTTCCCCGCGTTTGAGGCTGAAGGAAATATCGTCGACTCGTTTGCGCTGGGGGTTGTCGACGTCGTAGCAGGTGATGTGGCGGGCCTCGAAAATCACCTCGCCAATATCGTGTGGTTCGGTGGGGTAGAGGTTGCTCATTTCCCGTCCGACCATCTGGGTGATGATCTGTGGAATATCCATGTCCACCATGGCAGTCGTGGCGATGTGTTTGCCATCGCGGATCACCGAAATGGTGTCGCACACGGCGGCCACTTCATCGAGCTTGTGGGAGATGTAGACACAGGCAACACCCTTGGCCTTGAGGTCGCGGATGATGTCCAGCAGCACCTCGATTTCCGAACGGGTCAGGGCCGATGAAGGCTCGTCAAGGATCAGTAGGCGCGCGTGCTTGTTCAGTGCCTTGGCGATTTCCACCAGTTGCTGATAGCCGCCGCCGTACTGCGAAACCGGCAGCGATACGTTCATGTCCGGCACTTTCAATTCACGCATCAGGGCTTCGGCGCGGTGGATCATCGCCGGGTAATTCATCCGTCCACCGGGCAGCGTTAGTTCATGGCCCATGAAAATGTTCTCGGCCACCGACAGGTCGGGAACCAGGGTCAGTTCCTGGTGAATGATGACGATGCCCGCGGCTTCCGTTTCGCTGATCGATTGCGCCTTGAGTGGTTGACCGTCCCAGAGGATTTCACCGTCCCAGGTGCCATGGGGGTAGACCGCGGAAAGGATCTTCATCAGCGTGGATTTGCCTGCGCCGTTCTCGCCGCACAACCCGACGCATTCCCCCGGCTTGACCTTGATGTCGATGCCATTGAGCGCTGTGACACCGCCGAAGGTTTTGACGATACCGTTCATTTGCAGCAGATAGTCGGACATGGCAGAGACTCATAAGCGGCAGGTACGAGGCCGGTCCCGCAGGAGCAAGTTCGCTCCTGCAGGTGGCATTACGGGGCGATGATCACTGCCCGGCAATCTGCGCCTTGGTGTAAAACCCGTCCTGTTCCAGCAAGTCGATGTTGTCCTTGGTCAACGGAGTCGGGGTGAGCAGGATGGTGTCGACTTTTTTGCTGCCGTTGTCGTATTGCGAGCTGTAGGCGGGTTTCTCGTTACGCGCCAGTTGCACCGAGAGCTTGGCGGCTTCGGAGGCGATGAGTTTGAGCGGTTTGTACACGGTCATGGTTTGCGTGCCGGAGATCACTCGCTTGACCGCTGCGAGGTCTGCGTCCTGCCCCGAAATCGGCACCTTGCCGGCCAGTTGCTGAGAGGCCAATGCCTGGATGGCGCCACCTGCCGTGGCGTCGTTGGACGCGACGATGCCGTCAATTTTGTTGTTGTTGCGGGTCAAGGCGTTTTCAACAATGCTCAGCGCTTCGGTCGGGTTCCATTCCTTCACCCATTGTTGGCCTACGATCTTGATATCGCCCTTGTCGATGGCCGGTTGCAGCACTTTCATCTGACCTTCGCGCAGGACTTTTGCGTTGTTGTCGGTAGGCGCACCACCGAGCAGGAAGTAATTGCCCTTGGGCGCTGCGTGCAGCACGCCGCTGGCCTGCATCTCGCCGACCTTTTCGTTATCGAAGGAAATGTAGGCGTCGACATCCGCGTTGAGTATCAGGCGGTCATAGGACACGACTTTGATCCCGGCTTTCTTCGCTTCGGCCACTACATTGGTCAGGACCGTGGCGTTGAAGGGCACGATGACGATCACATCGACGCCACGGGAAATGAGATTTTCGATTTGCGAAATTTGCTTTTGCTCGTTGGCATCGGCCGACTGTACAAAGACCTTGGCGTCCATTTTCTCCGCCGCCGCGACGAAGTAATCGCGGTCACGCGACCAGCGTTCCAGCCGCAGATCATCAATGGAGAAACCGATTTTCGGGTGGGCAGCATCGGCCATCACCGGTAGCGACAGCAGCGCCAGGGCGCTGGCCAGTAGCGCGCGTTTCACATTCTTCATAGTGGTGCGTCCTTTTGTTTTTGTTTGAAAGACACTGCCTGACGATGAGTCTCGGGCTGGTAGAACTGTAGAGAATCGGCAGACGCAGCGGACACAGATTTGTCGTGCGAATGTCACAGCGTTAATGCGCCCGCAGACGCCGGGGCGATCAGCGATAGATGAACCGGTTGACGACGTTTTCGAGCATCTCCTGCCTGCCGCTGACGGCCTGCGGATTCAGTTCGTTGGCGAAGGCATGTTCGGCCAATGACTGGAGGTTGAACTCCCCCGTCAGCACCGCCTGCCCGAACGGCTGCTGCCAGCCGGCGTAGCGTTGATCCTTGAGCAGTTGAAGCTGATCGTTCTGCACCATGGCGGCTGCCCGCTCCAGGGACAGGGCGAGGACATCCATTGCGCCGACGTGACCATGGAACAGATCGATCTCACCGAGGCTCTGGCGGCGAACCTTGGAGTCGAAGTTGTACCCGCCATTCTTAAACCCGCCGGCCTTGAGGATTTCATAGGTGGCCAGGGTCATTTCTTCGACGCTGTTGGGGAACTGATCGGTGTCCCAGCCGTTCTGCGGATCACCGCGGTTGGCGTCGATGCTGCCGAAAATCCCCAGCGAGATGGCGGTCGCAATCTCGTGATGAAAGCTATGACCGGCCAGGGTCGCGTGGTTGGCTTCGATGTTGACCTTGATTTCCTTTTCCAGGCCGAACTGCTGGAGAAAGCCAAACACGGTGGCGCTGTCGTAATCGTATTGGTGCTTGGTCGGCTCCTGCGGCTTGGGTTCGATCAGCAGGTCACCTTTGAAACCGATCTTGTACTTGTGCTCGACCACCATGCGCATGAAGCGGCCCAGTTGTTCGCGTTCACGTTTCAAGTCGGTATTGAGCAGGGTTTCGTAGCCTTCGCGACCGCCCCACAACACGTAGTTGGACCCTTTCAGGCGTTGGGTCGCGTTCATGGCGCTGAAGACCTGGGCAGCGGCGAAGGCAAACACTTCGGGGTCCGGGTTGCTGGCGGCGCCGGCGGCAAAGCGCGGGTTGCTGAAGCAGTTGGCGGTGCCCCAAAGCAGCTTGATCCCGCTTTCCTCTTGATGTCGCTCCAGATGATCAATCATTTGCGCGAAGTGGTTGCGGTAGTCATTCAGCGAATTGCCTTCCGGGGCGACGTCCGTGTCGTGGAAGCAGTAATAGTCTAAGCCCAGTTTGGAGAAGAACTCGAACGCGGCTTCCGCCTTGCCAATCGCCAGCTCCATCGGGTCGCCGGCGTGTTGCCACGGGCGCTTGAAAGTACCTGCACCGAACACATCGGAGCCCGGCCAGACAAAGGTGTGCCAATAACAGGCGGCCATGCGCAGGTGTTCGCGCATGGGTTTGCCGAGGATGATTTTGTCGGCGTCGTAGTGACGGAAGGCGAGGGCAGAATCGCTGGCAGGGCCTTCGTAGCGAATCTTGTCGACATCGGGGAAGTACAGCATTGGCAATGTCCTTGTTGTTCTTGGCGGTGTCTCGATACTAGCAACGGCGCCATGCCTGCTGATTATGAAAATCACCAACACTGGGTGCGATTTTGCGTATTGAGATTCGTGGTCTGCGCGCCTAGTCTGTGCAAACCGCCTCCGTGAGAAGGGGCCCCGGAACAAGCCTGAAAAAAATGAAAACAGTACCGCCTGTTCACCGCATCGCACTGTTGTTCAACGGTAGCAAGATCTATGACCGGGGCATCATCAGTGGCATCGGCAACTACCTGAGCAGCACCCGCGCGTCCTGGGACCTGTTCCTGGAAGAGGACTTTCTCTGCCGGTTGAAAGGGATCGAGCGCTGGCAGGGTGACGGGATCATTGCCGACTTCGACGATCCGCTGATTGGCGAGGCGCTGGCCGACATCAAGTTGCCGGTGGTCGCGGTGGGTGGTTCTTATCAGGATGAGCGCGCCTACCCGAAAGGAATCCCTTATGTCGCCACCGACAATAACGCATTGATTACCCTGGCTTATGCGCACTTGATCGAGGCGGGGCTGCAGCGTTTTGCCTGCTTCAGCCTGCCTGAAGCGCAGGCCAATCGTTGGGCGCAGGAGCGGGAAAAAGCCTTTCGACGGCTGATGCAACGTGACGGCTTGCATGCCGAGGTCTACCGCGGCATGGGCACCAGTGCACCTCTCTGGGACAGCGCCGTCGAACAACTGATCGCCTGGCTGCAAAGCCTGCCTAAACCCATAGGTATCATCGCCGTCAGTGACGCCCGTGCAAGGCAGTTGCTGCAGGCCTGCCTGACCGCCGGAATCGCCGTACCGGAACAGGTGGCGTTGATCGGCATCGACAACGATCCGCTGACACGCAGCCTGACCCGGGTCCCCTTGAGCTCAGTCATTCAGGGCACCGAAACCATGGGCCGCACTGCCGCGCAACTGCTCCACCAGATGCTGCACGGCATGCCGTCCACCGGCACGCACATCCTGATCCCGCCGGATGCGATCAACGTGCAGGTGTCGAGTTTGCACCAACCGTTGGGCAACCCCTACGTCATGCAAGCGCTGCTGTTTATCCGCCAATATGCCTGCCAGGGCATCAAGACCGCGCAAGTGGCGGCCTATGTTGGCGTCTCGCGTTCATCGCTGGAGTCGCACTTTCGCACTGTGAGGGGCTGCAGCGTGCATGATGAGATTCTGCATTTCAAACTGGCGGCGGCGACGAGCGAGTTGGAAAATACCGAGACAGCGATTGCGGACGTTGCCCGCACGTGCGGATTCAAATCCGCACAGTACCTGCACACGGTGTTTCGTCGCGAGTTTGGCTGTACGCCCCGTGAATACCAGCAGGGCGCTACAGCGGTGTCGGGTGCAATTGGTTGATTGTTGTGGGGTGAGAAGGGTTGGTTTGGCCAGAAGTAGTCATTCGACACTGGAGACGGTCGATTTAATCACCGTAGTACGGGATCTAACTGGCGCATCAACGCAAACGCTCATTTGTGCTGGCGCCGTCTACCAGGCGTTGAATGCCGAGCGGATTGGCGTTTTTCAATGCGTCGGGAAGCAAACTGTCCGGGTAGTTCTGGAAGCAGATCGGCCGCAGGAAGCGGTTGATCGACAGCGTTCCCACGGACGAGCCTCGGGCATCCGAGGTGGCGGGGTAGGGGCCGCCATGAACCATCGCATCGCAGACCTCGACACCGGTCGGGTAACCATTGAGCAAAAGGCGACCCGCCTTCAGTTCCAACACTGGAATCAATTCGGCAAACATCTCCAGATCCGCGGGTTCGGCAATCAAGGTCGCGGTCAGTTGTCCCTGCAAACCGTGCAGCGCGTGCTGCAGCTGTTGCCGGTCATTGACCGCAACGACGACTACAACCGGGCCAAACACCTCGTGCTGCAGCAGTTCGTCATGGTTGATCAGCAGTTCGGCGTCCGCTTCGAACAGCTGTGGGTGAGCCTGGATACCTGCTTGAGGATTCCCCGCTCGATGGTGGATCTGCGGGTGATCATGCAGGCGGGTCAGGCCATCGGAGTAATTGCACAGCCCGCCGGCGTTGAGCAGGGTATGTGCAGGCTGAGCGTTGATCTGCCAGGTCAGGTCATCGAGAAACGCATCGAACTCGGGAGAGCGTATTCCGATCACCATTCCAGGTTTTGTGCAGAACTGTCCTGCCCCTTGAACCACAGAGGCGCTGACCTCGGCCGCAATGTTTGCACCACGGGTCTTGAGGGCCTCCGGCAGCACCAGTACCGGATTGACACTCGACATCTCGGCGAACACCGGGATGGGTTCTGGTCTTGCCGCTGCCATGTCACACAGCGCCCGGCCGCCCTTGAGCGATCCGGTGAAGCCTACGGCCTTGATTGCCGGGTGTTGCACCAGCCAGGCACCGACCGTCCCGCCGTAAATCATGTTGAAGACTCCGGGCGGCATTCCGGTCTGTTCGGCGGCGCGAATGATTGCCAGAGCGACCCATTCCGCCGTAGCCATATGCCCGGGGTGGGCCTTGAATACCACCGGGCAACCCGCCGCGAGCGCAGCGGCGGTATCACCGCCCGCCGTAGAGAAGGCCAGGGGGAAATTGCTGGCGCCGAATACGGCGACCGGGCCGATACCGATGTGGTATTGGCGCAGATCGGGACGGGGCAGCGGTTGACGGTCAGGCAAGGCACGATCGATACGTGCACCAAAGAAATCCCCACGTCGCAGCACCTTGGCAAACAATCTCATCTGACCACTGGTACGGGCACGTTCACCCTGAATACGTGCGGCCGGCAGCGCCGTTTCGCGGCAGACCGTCGCGATGAATTCGTCACCCAGGGCGTCGAGTTCATCCGCGATGGCGTCGAGAAACGCCGCGCGTCGAAGGGGCGGCAGGGTGCGGTACAGCGGGTAGGCCGCTGCCGCCGCATGGGCGGCAGCATCCACTTCCTCTCGCGTGGCTTCAGTAAAGTAGCCCGGCAGTTCCTGCCCAGTGGTGGCGTCGAAACTCTGCAGGCGAGAGTGCCCCTTGGCACTGCGTCCGCCGTTGATAAAGTTGTGTCCGGTGTAAGCGTTCATAGGGATTCTCGTGTTGGCTAGCGTGGCTTGATGGCGGCAGAAACCAAGCCACGGCTGTGTAGGTTGTCGAGCAGGGCGCGATAACCCATCTGCCAGGCCGGCGCGCGATCGCTTGTCGTCACGCGGTTGACCAGCGTGCCGAACCTGGCGCTGCTGATGGCGACCAGATCACCCTCTTTATGGGTGAAGCCTCCGCCGGGTATATCGCGGTCTTGCTTGGGGGCAAACAGCGTGCCGAGGAACAGCACAAAGCCGTCCGGGTACTGATGGTTCTCATTGAGTGTCTGGGCGACCAGATCCAGCGGGTCACGACTGATCTGGTTCATGGAGCTGCTGCCATCCATGATGAAACCATCGTCGCCTACGACACGCAGTGCGACTTCTGCCGAGCGCACCTCCTCGATGCTGAAGGTTTCATCGAACAGTCGGATAAACGGCCCAAGCGCGGTTGACGCATTGTTGTCTTTGGCTTTGGAAAGCAACAACGCACTGCGCCCTTCGAAGTCGCGCAGGTTGACGTCATTGCCCAACGTAGCGCCCTGTACCTTGCCACGACTGGAAACGGCCAATACCACTTCGGGCTCTGGATTGTTCCAGCTGGACTTCGGATGGATACCAATGTCCGATCCGTAACCCACCGCTGACAACGGCTGAGCTTTGGTGAATATCTCGGCGTCCGGGCCGATGCCCACTTCGAGGTACTGCGACCACATGCCCTGGCTGATCAGCACTTCCTTGAGCGCGGCGGCCTGGGAAGAGCCCGGCACGATGTCCCCGAGGTCAGTACCGATGCTCGCTACCAGAGTTGCGCGAATGCTATCGGCCTTGGCCGGGTCGCCCTTGGCCTGCTCTTCGACCACCCGCTCAAGCATGCTGGTTGCGAAAGTCACCCCGGCGGCTTTTATCGCTTGCAGGTCAATCGGCGCCAGCAGCCACGGCTGTGTTTCGTCGCGCATCGAGACATCGCTGTTGCGCAGTAACGCGTCGACGCTGATTAGCGCTTGCTCCAATGGCAGGCTGCGCAGGTAAGCAACGGGGTCATCGAGTTCAAGCAGAGCCGAAACGGTCGCTACCCGAACGCTGATGTCATAGACCTCGCGGTCTTTAAGCAGGACGATGGCAGGCCCTGCCGTGGCGCCAGGAATCCACACGCGACCGATCCAGGTGCCTTGCGTGAGGTCCTGGGCTGGAGTGTTCAAATCCGACAATGTGATGGCAACGTTTGTTTGGGGCATGAAAAGAACCTCGGCAGAAGTGGCGAATCAGTGGGAATGACGTGGGTCGCCGCTGCGTGCGATGACCCGCAGGTGCAAGGTCGCGGGCTCCAGGCAACCACCGGTCGAGAGTTGGCCAACCTGCTGTCGGTAGAGTTCCTGCCATGGCGTTTGCGAGGCTGGAAAGGACGGTTTGAACGCCGCCTGGCGGCGTGCCATTTCGCTCTCATCCACCAGTAGATCGACGCGGCGAGCGTTGAGGTCGACGCGAAGGCGATCATTGGTTTCCAGCAAACCGATGCCGCCCCCCACCGCGGCTTCAGGGGACATGTTGAGTATCGACGGGCTGGCCGAGGTCCCGCTCTGGCGTCCATCACCCAGGCAGGGCAGGGAGTCAATGCCTCGTTTGATCAGTGCTGCGGGTGGGGCCATGTTGACCACTTCGGCGCTGCCTGGATAACCCACGGTGCCGCAGCCCCGAATCACCAGAATGCAACGCTCGTCGATGTCCAGAGCCGGGTCGTTGATGCGCGCCTGATAGTCCTCGGGGCCATCGAAAACAATGGCTCTGGCTTCGAAACTGTTTTCCGCGCCCGGCTCGGACAGGTAGGTTTTGCGGAATGCTTCGCCCACCACCGACATCTTCATGATGGCGCTGTCGAAGAAATTACCGCTCAGCACGATGAACCCGGCCCGTTGAATCAAGGGATTTTCGTACGCGTGGATCACATCGGTATCGCTGGCGGCCGTATGGCTGACGATCTCGCCAACGGTCTTGCCTGAGACCGTGTCGCAGCCTTCATGCAGTCGCCCGGCTTTCTGCAGTTCGTGCATGACTGCCGGGACGCCGCCCGCGCGGTGGAATCCCTCGCCAAGGTATTTCCCGGCGGGCATGCAATTGACCAGCAGGGGCACGTCTTCGCCAATCCGTTGCCAGTCTTCCAGGCTGAGATCGATGCCGGTGTGCCGCGCGATAGCGATGAGGTGCGGCGGGCAATTGGTCGACGCGCCCAAGGCCGACGCCACGGCAATGGCATTTTCAAAGGCTTCGCGGGTCATGATTTGGCTAGGACGAATATCCTGACGGACCATGTCGACGATGCGCTTGCCAGTCGCATACGCCATCTGGCCGCGTTCACGATAGGCGGCCGGAATGCTCGCACAGCCGGGCAGGGACATACCCAGCGCTTCGGCCAGCGCGTTCATCGACAACGCGGTGCCCATCGTGTTGCAGTGACCGATCGAAGGAGAGGCCGCCGTGGTCATCTCCATGAAGCCTTCATAATCGATCTCTCCACTGGAGAGCAGGTTGCGCGCATGCCACAGCACCGTGCCGGAGCCGATCAATTTGCCTTTGTGGTGCCCATCAAGCATTGGACCGCCCGACAAGACGATCGCCGGGATATCAACCGTCGCGGCCGCCATGAGACAGGCAGGGGTGGTCTTGTCGCAGCCAGTGGTCAGCACCACGCCATCCAGCGGGTACCCATGAAGAATCTCGACCAGGCCCAGGTACGCCAGGTTGCGATCCAGTGCGGCAGTTGGACGCCGGGTTTGTTCGGCCATCGGGTGCACCGGGAACTCCATCGGAATGCCGCCGGCATCGCGAATACCTGCTTTGGTGCGTTGCGCGAGTTCGAGGTGATGACGGTTGCACGGCGCGAGATCGCTACCGGTTTGAGCGATGCCGATGATGGGACGGCCCGATTGCAACTCCTCGCGCGTCATACCGTAATTCATGAAGCGTTCGACGTAGAGCGCGGTCATGTCAGCATGACTGGGATCGTCAAACCATTGTTGACTTCGCAGAGGCAGAGGAGTGTTTTCGGGCATGGTTTTTATCTCTTGTTAGAGGCATATCAGCGGAAAGTGAACCACCGCAGGAGACGACAAACAGGCGAATCATCACCGCCGTCGGCGTTCGAATGGCTTGATGTTACCGGTAACATTTTATTTGTAAAGACCCAATCTCGATGTTCGAATGGGCGCTGGACGCCTTTGCAAGGAGCAGAGGTCGGCCTGCCAACGGCCATGTATAATCAGCGACCATCTGTGTTGGCGGCGTTGATTTCCAGGGCCCGCCCGGTCATTTTCAGAAAAACAGGACGTTCATGAGTTACGAGGATTCAGGCAAACCCACCACGCCGCCGCGAATGGCCGACGTCGCCAAACTGGCCGGTGTTTCGAAAATGACGGTTTCCCGGGTCCTGGCCGGTCGCGACGTCTCAGAGCGCACGCAGAAGCTGGTCCACGAGGCGATTGAAACGCTCGGCTATCTGCCTGATGCCTCTGCAGGAACCCTGGCCACCGGACGTTCGGAATTTATCGTTGCGCTGGTGCCGTCTTTGGCGAGTTCGAACTTTGCCGACACCGTCCGCGGCCTGAATGATGCCGTTAGCGAACATGGGCTCTGTCTGCTGTTGGGTGACACGGATTACCACTTGGAGCAGGAGGCATTGCTGGTACGCACATTGCTACGCCACCGGCCGGTAGGGGTGATGTTGACGGGCAGCGCGCATTTGGACGAAACCCGTAAACTTCTACGCCAAGCACAGGTTCCCGTTGTAGAGACTTGGGATATTCCAACCGATCCTATCGAGCAATCAGTTGGATTTTGTAACGTGTCCGCCGCCGCGGCGTTGTACGAATATCTGTATCAGCAAGGCTATCGGCGAATTGGTTACATCGGTGGCGCGTCGGTTCTCGACCATCGAGGACAGCAACGTCAGCAAGGCTACCTTCAGGCTGTCGCGGCGTTGGGGGCAGGTGAGCCCCGGGTGATGGAATATGGCGAGTCGCCTATCACCATGAGCCATGGCGGAGAGTCCGTGAAGAGACTGCTGGAGAAGTGGCCGGACACAGACGCGGTCATGTGCGTCAGTGACCTGTCAGCGTTCGGCGCGATCATGGAATGCCATCGGCAAGGTCGACGGGTGCCCGGGGACATTGCGATCGCCGGTTTTGGCGATTTCGAAGTCTCACGGTACTGCACGCCGACGATCACCACGGTTTCGGTCGACCCCTACGGAATTGGCCGCCGCGCAGGTGAGTTGCTGGTTGCCAGTGCCGCTGCCCAGCGTCTTGGACTGCCTCGTCCGAAGGCGTCCGATGTCGTCGAATTCAAAATCCTGGCGCGCGAAAGCACCTGAATTTTTTTAACCGGGCGCGCTTGCTTTGCGTCGAATTTAATTGCTAGATTAAAAATGTTACCGGTAACAGACTAACTTGCAGCGTCTTTTTTCCCTGTGGATTGGCCTAGGTCAGCCCAAGGAACTCAAGGTCGCAAGCCAAAAACAAAAACAATCGGCATGACGACATGCCTTGAGGTCAACACATGGAATCAGTATCTCAGCGTCCTCTCGAAGGAGAGGGCTCGGCGGAGCTTACCTCCGAGGATCGTACCTACCGCAAAGTCATCCTGCGCATCCTGCCGATCCTGCTGTTCTGCTACATGGCGGCGTACCTGGATCGGGTGAATATCGGCTTTGCCAAGCTGGACATGCTCAACGATCTGCAATTCAGCAACACGGTCTACGCCCTGGGCGCGAGCATTTTCTTCTGGGGTTATTTCCTCTTCGAAGTCCCTAGCAATCTGTTCCTCCATCGCTTCGGTGCACGCCTCTGGATCGCCCGCATCATGATCAGCTGGAGCATTGTCTCCATGGCGGTAGCCTTTACCGTGCCGCTGGCCAAGTTCTTTCACATTGAATCGGAAACCATGTTCTACGTGCTGCGCTTCCTGCTGGGAATCTGCGAAGCCGGTTTCTTCCCAGGGGTGATTCTTTACCTCAACTACTGGTTTCCGACGCATCGCCAAAGCCGTGTAATGGCGGGCTTTTTGATGGCCATGCCGATCAGCCTGACATTGGGCGGGATTCTTTCCGGGTGGTTGATGGGCGCGATGCAGGGTGTCCATGGCATGGCCGGCTGGCAGTGGATGCTGATCATCGAAGGCATCCCGTCGTTGATCATGGCCGTTGTCGTGGTGACGTTGCTGGTCGATAAAATCGACAATGCCAAGTGGTTGAGCACGGCAGAAAAGAACATGCTCAAAAACAACCTCGACCGAGACAACACGGCGAAGGCTTCCAGCCTTCGGGATGTGATCTTCAACGGTCGCGTGTGGTTACTGGTGTTGATTCTGCTGACGTTCAACACGGGTTTTTACGGACTGGCGTTCTGGATGCCGACGATCATCAAGTCCACCGGTATTTCCAACACCCTGCACATCGGTTTGCTGACCGCGATTCCCTACGCCACCGCCATCGTCGCCATGACCCTCAACGCCTGGCACTCCAATAAAACCGGTGAGCGCCGATTGCACGCGGCCATCCCGGCATTCATTGGCGGGATGGGCCTGATTGGCAGCGCCTTCTTCGCCCATAACCTGCCGGTGTCGATTTTCTTCCTCAGCATCTCCGCATCAGGGTTGCTGAGCCTGATGCCAATTTTCTGGACATTGCCCGGCACGGTTTTATCGGGTGTGGCTGCAGCAGCGGGTATCGGCATGATCAACGCAATCGGCAACCTCTCCGGGTTCACCGGTTCCATGATTACAGCCATGGCCGAGACACTGACCGGCGACATGAACAACGGCACCTATGTCCTGGGTGGTTGCCTGCTCGTCAGCTGTGTGTTGATCCTGCTGATTCCAAAATCGATGCTATCCAGAGACATCAATGCCTGATTGACCGTCGATTCGCCCGACCCTGTTCCGTGAGCAGGGTCGACGGCGGAGCTGTGCAGCGAGAGGCGTTTTGATTCAGTCCGCTCGTGAGAAGCAGTTCTGGCTCTGAATCCGTTCAGGAACGCCCAGCAAGGCAGTTGTCCACCCGAAAACGGTGTCCTCCAATGACACCGTTTTCATGTCTATCGACGAATCGACCAAACTTTAAATCAAGTCTTCAGGCTGCATCGTCAAGATAATTTTCCCAACGTTCTCGGATGACTCCATCCGGCGATGGGCATCGGCAGCCTGTGACAGCGGGAAAGTGCTATCAACGACCGGCTCCAGGCTTCCAGCGCCATCGAAGCGATCAAGCCAATGCTCGCGAAAGCGCTTGATCATGGCGTGTTTCTCTGGTTGCGTGCGGGACTTCATGACCGTACCGATGATTTGCAAGTGACGGTAGAGGATGTGCTCCAGCTCCACAGTCACTTTGCCGCCACCGCCAAGGATACCGACCTGGATCATGCGGCCACCGTGAGCAAGAGACGCGACGTTGCGTGCGAAGTAGGGCTCGCCAACAAAGTCGATAACGACATCGACGCCTCGACCATCGGTTTTATCGGCAATGACTTCGGCGAAATCCTGTTTCTTGTAGTCAATAGCGATATCGGCCCCCAAGTGCTCCACACGCGATAACTTGCTGCCTTCGGTTGTCGCATACACCGTGGCGCCTGTGGCGTATGCCAATTGCACTGCGGCAGACCCTACGCCTCCAGCGGCAGCGTGAATCAATACTGAGTCGCCGGATTTCAGCCGGGCCAGGTGCATCATCGCTTCATGGGCGGTGACGAAGACCTCGGGAATTGCCGCCGCGTGCACATAGTCGAGCTGCGCAGGGATGTGCATGGCCATGCGGTAGTCGATGCGTGCCAGTTCGGCATAGGCGCCGCCTCCGACGACGCCCATCACTCGATCTCCCACCTCGAACCCCGTAACCGCGCTACCTTTGTCAATCACCTCACCAGCGATTTCCAACCCGATAATCAGCGAGTCGCCGAAATTCGGATGGCCATATCCACCGGTTCGATGAGTCAGATCCGCACGGTTCACGCCCGCTGCATAGACACGCACTAGCAGGTCGGTAGGGCGTACTTCAGGATTGGGAGCATCTGCGAGTTCCAGGACGTCCGCCGCGCCGAATTCTCTGATGTTGATGGCTTTCATCTTAGCTTTGCTCCGATTCGGTAAACGTTGCATTGGCAATAGCAGACGCGGTGATGGCGCCAGGGAAGCCCACGTAAAACGCCAGGTGGGTAATCGCCGCCGCAATTTCGTCATGAGTCACCCCATTGCTGACCGCCCGCCGTAGGTGTGCAGGCAACTCTTCTGAGTGACCACCGGCAATCAATGCGGCCACGGTGATCAGACTGCGGTCACGGGGGGACAACGCGGGATCGCTCCAGATCTGCGGGTAGAGCGTTGAGTCGACGAATTGCGACAGTTTCGGTGTAAACGCTCGGGCCGCTTCGCGAGGACTGCTGAAATTGATATTGGACATGGGACAGTTTCCTTAAACTTGGCTGATAAATTTGTTGGTGAGATAGTGCTCAATTCCCTCAATGCCGCCTTCCGAGCCGTGACCGCTTTCTTTCATTCCGCCGAAAGGCAGCTCGGTGGCGACGATGCGGTATTGGTTGATCCCGATCATCCCGGCCTCCAAGCCGTCAGCGACGTCAATCGCAGTTCGAGCGCTGGAGGTGAACGCGTAGGCTGAAAGTCCGTAGGGCAAGCGGTTGGCTTCTTTCAGGCCATCAGTCAGGTCATCGAAAGGCATCAACACGGCGATGGGCCCGAACGGTTCTTCGTGCATGACGCGGGCGTTCATGGGGACATTTGCCAGAACGGTGGGTTGGAAGAAAAAACCTTCACCTGGTAAGGCCTCGCCACCGACCAATACTCGTGCACCTTTCTCCACGGCATCGGCTATCAGCTCTTCCATCTTTGCCAGCTGCCTTGGGTTGGCGAGCGGTCCGACCTGCGTCTGCGGATGCAGGCCATTACCGATTCTCAGGGCTTTGGTTGCAGCGACAAAATGATCGACAAACCTTTCATATGCGCCACGCTGGATCAGAAAACGGGTGGAGGAGATACAGACCTGGCCAGTCCCTCGAAACCGGTTCGCGACACCCTCAACAGCGGCCTTTTCAATGTCTGCGTCTTCAAAGACCAGCACGGGTCCGTGGCCACCCAGTTCAAGGGTGATTGGCTTGACGCCCTCGGCTGCTCGGGCTGACAGGAGTCTGCCGATGGGCACTGAGCCGGTAAATGTCACCTTACGAATGATCGGTGAGGCGATCAGGTGACTGGACACTTGATCCGGGACGCCAAAGACCACTTGCAGTACACCTTTAGGCAATCCTGCATCGTCGAGTGCGCGAGCCAGGGCCAGCGCCGTGGAGGGGCTTTCTTCGCCTGGCTTGAGAATGACACTGCAACCGGCGGCCAAAGCTGCCGAGAGTTTGCGAGCGGGAGTAATGGCCGGGAAATTCCAGGGTGTGAATGCCGCCACAGGTCCGATGGCCTGGCGTTTTACCAGTTGCAGTACGCCTGGACGGTTGGCCGGTACAACACGGCCATCGATACGACGGGCGCTTTCGGCGAACCACTCAAAGTACTCAGATGCACGGGTAACCTCATCCATGCTTTCACCCAGCGGCTTGCCTTCTTCCAGTGTCATCTGCGCTGCAATGTGAGGTGCTCGTTCCAGGATCAGATCGGCGGCCCGTTTCAGGATTTTTGCGCGTTTGTCAGGTACGGTCTGGCGCCATTCTTCGAAGCTCAGTCGAGCCACTTCAAGGGCGTGATCAAGGTCGACTGCGGTGGCGAGGGGGACGCGTCCGATTTCACGTCCGGTTGCCGGGTTAACGACAGAGGCTGAATCGCGCCCTTCGGCACTGATCCATTCACCACCGATAAAAAGATAAAGCGGATCGTATGAACTGTTCATGATTTGGCCTTCAGTTGGTTGTCAGGGATTCGTATGAAAATCGGCGCCTGAGTGGCTGTGCCGCAGGGCCTGTTCAGGCGGCCTGTGCAACCAAGTCTATGGAAGGTGAGCCATTTGATTTAGTCGGCCAAAAGGGAATCATTGTTGTACCCAGAAGTAATATCGAGCACAGGGAGGAGCGTGTAGCATCTGGGGCAATCGCTCGTTCTCACGGGTAATTGTCAGATCTACAGGAAGGTCGGGATGGATAAACTTTCGAACATGTCGGTGTACGTAAAGGTTGTCGAGATGGGCAGTTTCACTGCCGTGGCAAACCATCTGGACTCCACAGTAGGTAACGTATCGCGTGCTGTGTCCGCACTTGAAAACGTACTCGACGCCCGTCTGTTGCAACGCTCGACTCGGCGTCTCTCGGTGACCGATGCGGGCCGGCGGTTTTATGAGCGGTGCACGAAAATTTTGGCAGACCTTGAGAGTGCGGAAGCCGAAGCGAGCAATGCAGCCTTGAATCCCAGGGGAACTCTACGTGTGCATTGCGTACCCGGACTGGCGAGGCAACTGGTCACCGGCGCCGTGCTGGAGTACCGCAAGGAATTTCCGGATGTGACCGTGGATTTAATGCTGTCCCAACGAATGCCCAACCTGCTGGAAGACCAGCTGGATGTCTCGATCCTGATTGCCCGAACGCTGCCGGATTCCGCGTATGTCAGTCAGAAGATTGGAATCAGCCATTGTGTCTTGGTAGCGTCTCCAGACTATCTGAAGAGGCATGCGGCCCCGGTGACCCCAGAGGATCTCAGCGATCACCAATGCCTGCTGCTGGGCACTGTGGACTATGTGAGGGATGAGTGGCAGTTGAAGAGCAAGGCGGGTGACGCGAAATTTGCGCCCACGGGGCCAAGTTTCAGCGTGAATGATATGGACGCGATGGCGGTTGCCATACGGGAGGGCGCTGGGATCGGCTTGCTGGCAGGATTCACGGCCATCGACGACTTGCGCTCAGGGAAGCTGGTGCGGGTCTTGCCTGACTATCACACGTACGAGCGCAACGTTTATGCCGTCTATACCTCTCGACAGTTTGTCGACGCAAAGATAACTCGCTTTATTGATGTGTTAAAACATCAGGTTGGCAGTGAGCTGGCAACCACTGCTAAAGAACTCATCGATTGAAAAGTGACTGCGCCTCGGTCAGGAAACGCTCTGAGGCGCAATTATTGTAAGAACTGGTTGATCAACCGTTGCTGCAACCGCTGCGGCGACGTCAAGGTGGGTGGCGTATGTATATTGCTCGATAGGAGCCTGTTGCCCTTGAGTTTCAGCCCAGGATTGTCCGCCTCTGGCCGTTTTCTGCCTTTGGCGGCCGGCTGAAAACAGCCCAATTGCGGTCATTCAGCACTCTTTCGCATTTCGCCATGGATACTTTTTAGAACCGATCTGCGATTCAATTGACTGTTAGCGCCTATGAAACTGGCACAACGAGGGTACTGACTTGACCGATCTGCTCCTGATCATAAACGGAAATATTACTGCCTTCTCCTTCTAAGCTGTGATGACGAATGTAGGGGGGCTGACGTACCCGTATCGATGTCGTACCACTCAGCGATCACAGAAGCGAATACCGCCCTTGGCCTTCAAGTGGCTTGGAGCCTCGACGATCTGCACAGTTACGATTTCCGCCGGTATTTCGTAGCTTTCCACCACGGCCTCGGTGATCCTTTTCAAAAGCAGATGTTGCTGTTCAACAGTCTTACCTGCAGCGGCGTAGACGATGACTTGCGGCATATTGGTTTCCTTCGATTCAGCAGAGTGGCTGGGACTGGGTGTCCGACGATCCACAAGCAGTCAGCGAGTCAATTCTGACTGACGTAGTGCATGCGAATTAACGAGATCCCGAGGCCACTGACCTTCGAGCCCCATCAGCAAGTTGTCCAAGGCACGCTTGGCCATCGCATCGCGAGTGTCATTTGTTGCCGAGCCAATGTGAGGTACCGTCACGACATTTTTCAGCTTGAAAAGCCTGGAGTCAGTCAACGGCTCTTCCACGTATACATCCAGGCCGGCCCCCCGAATCGTCTTTTCCTCAAGCGCTTGGATGAGCGCGTCCTGATCAACCACCGGGCCCCGAGAAACGTTAATCAAAATGCCCTCTGCGCCGATTAGTGCCAGCTCTTTTTGGCCAATGAGGTTTCTGGTTTCTGCTGTCAATGGTACGACCGGACAGACAAAATCAGACTCAATTAACAGCTGTTCCTGCGGGACAAATCTTGCACCGAGTTCTTGTTCCAGCTGAGGTTTACGACTTTTGCCGCTGTACAAAATATTCATGCCGAAGCCGAAAAATCCCCTGCGTGCGATGGCTTCTCCGATTTTGCCCAGACCGATAATACCCAAGGTTTTTCCGTGCACATCACATCCAAAATAGGAGGTGTCGATTGTCGTTGACCAATTCCCATTTTTTGTCCAGGCATCAAGCTCCGGGATACGTCTCGCTGTGGCTAGAATCAAGGCAAAAGCGAGATCAGCAGTGGTTTCGTTCAGCACATCTGGTGTATTGGTCAACATGATCCCCCTGCTATTGATATAGCTGAGGTCATAGTTGTCATAACCAACCGAAATGCTGGAAATGATCTCAAGGTTTTTAGCCGATGCCAGCTCAACCTCGCCCAGGCGACGATTCCCGCCGATCAGTCCATGAGCGTTGGGAAGGGCTGCCTCGAACTGAACATCCATATCACCAAGTTTGGGGCTCATGATGACGATGTCGTACTTATCTATGTAAGGCTCTAGCATGCTGGGCGAGACTCGGCTGAAGGCCAGGATTGTCTTTTTCATGACGCTTTATTCCACCTGTCTCAAGTTCAATTGGAGCCGTTATCCCACTTCAAATAGGTTTTTGCCCATTCGCGGTAATTGTCCGAAAGTGTGTATTTTGAAAGCAGCTCAGGGAGCGAAAGCTCGCGCCCCCCTGCGCCACTTTGTTCGCGCAGCGCCTCGTAGGTCGCATTAAGTGCGGACAAATACGGGGCATGTCCATTGACCACTATCCGTACATTCGCCGCGCTCAGTTTCTCAACATCGCCCAGTGCAGGATTGCCGTAATTGATGAGCATGATCGGAACGGTGAGATGCGCTGTGAGTGCTTCCAGATGCTGCAAGTCCTTTACTCCAACGAAGCAAATAGCGTCTGCGCCAGCCTTTTCATAAGCCGTAGTCCGAGCAATCGAATCTTCCAAAGTGGTAACGGCCACGTTCGTCCTGGCGATGATGCTAAGGGCATCATCTGATCGGGCAAATCGTGCGGCGTAGATCTTGCTCGCGGCCTCTTCCATGTTGATGAGGACGTGCGATTGTTCGTCGTACTTGGCGGGCAGATGCGTATCTTCCAGCGTCAGGGCGGCAACGCCGGCCTTCTGTAACTCCGTAACTGTCCGCATCACATTGAGCGCGTTTCCGAATCCATGGTCGGCGTCCCCAATGATTGGGATTTGGCTGGCACGCCCGACTCTGGAAACCTGCTCAACATACTCATCGAGCGTGAGTAACGAGATATCCGGGGCACCCAGCACTTGAAGCGAGGCGACCGATCCACCCTGGATAGCGACCTCAAAGCCAAGGTCATCAGCCATTCGAACAGAGATCGGATCAAATACTGATGCGGCAAATTTACAGGCTGTTCCATGAAGCAAATCACCGAACGCCTGTCGTAGTTCATGATGAGATCGCTCAATCATTTTTCGGCTCCATCACATTTCAACTGAGTACATCGCTGAATCGTCCTGTGAGAACGAGACATAGCATTGGCTACCGGTCATTACGCCTTGTTTGAAGAGGAATGACCGGTAAGCGATGGCGATTACTTTTGCGCCAGCAACGCTTTACGCTCTGCTTTCTCGCTTTTCATTGCAGCAATTTCACGCTCGCAGGCTTCGACATCGAACGAGTTGTCCCACTTGGCAATCGCGATAGTGCCGATGCCGTTGCCGATCAGGTTGGTCACGGCTCGCGCTTCGTTCAGGAAACGGTCGATGCCCAAGAGCAGTACAAGGCCTACCAGCGGAATGGAGTGGATGGTTGTAAGCGTTGCCGCAAGGGTTATGAACCCGGCACCCGCCACACCAGCGGAGCCTTTTGAGGTCAGAAGGAACACGCCCAACAGAATCATTTGATCCACAAACGTCAGTGGCGTATTGGTTGCCTGTGCGATAAAAATCGCGGCCATGGTGAGGTAGATGCAGGTGCCATCCGCATTGAAGGCATACCCAGTTGGTAGCACCATGCCCACCACTGACTTCTTGCAGCCCAGCTTTTCAAGTTTCACCATCATTCGCGGAAGCACGGCTTCGGTTGAGCAGGTGCCACATCTTTGAAATAACGAAGAAATTGCAATAGTGGCATGCCCGACCATCTAGCAACCGTGCCCAGCACTACCACGATGAAAATCAAGGTCGTGATGTAGAGCGCGATCAGCAACTGGCCGAGTGACAACAACGAACCAATCCCGTACTTGCCGATGGTAAAAGCCATCCCTGCACCGGCACCAATCGGAGCCAGGCGCATTACCATTGCCACGATCTTGAACAACCCTTGCAGAAACAGATCGATGGTATTGATCAGCGGTTTGCTGGTTTCGCCCATTTGAACGAGGGCAACGCCCATCAAAACCGAAATCAGAATGACCTGAAGCATGACTCCATTCGAGAATGCGCCGATGAAGGTGCTCGGGATTATGTTGAGAAAGAAATCGATTGTTCCGCCCTGTTCACTGGCGGCTTGGCTGTACTTGGTGATAGCGCTGGCATCAAGCGTGGTAGCGTTGATATTCATCCCAACGCCTGGCTTTGCGATATTGACCACAATAAGGCCGATGACCAGCGCAATGGTTGAAAGGATTTCAAAGTAGAGCAGCGCTTTGACGCCGATCCTCCCGACTTCCTTAATGCTGCCCATCTTAGCGATACCAACGACGACGGTACCGAAAATGATAGGCGCCAACAGCATTTTGATGAGTTTGATAAAGCCATCCGCAAAAGGTTGAAGCCTGGCTCCGAATTGCGGTTCAAAGTGGCCGATTGCTGCACCGATTACGATGCCGATCAGCACCTGCACATACAGCTGGCTGTACCAGCGGGACTTGGAGATTTCCACGGAAGCACCTCATTTTATTTTTGTGATGGGCGTGTGGCGTGGCGTCAGTGGATGACGCCGGATAACTGTGGCCTCAAGCGCAGAGGCCACAGTTCGGGGCTATCAGCCTTCGCCCAGCTCGCGCATAACTGCGTACAGAGCTGACTTGGCTTCAAAACCAACACCAGGGATGTCAGGAAGGCCTACGTAGCCGTTTTCAACCTGTATGCCGTCAGCAAATCCACCGAATGGCTGGAATACGTCCGGATAGGATTCGTTACCGCCCAAGTGCAGGCCCGCAGCGATGTTCAGGGACATCTGGTGACCACCGTGCGGCACTACGCGGCGAGAAGACCAACCCATTTCCTCCATCACCTTCAAGGTGCGCATGTACTCCACGAGCCCGTAGGACAGTGCACAGTCGAATTGGAGATAGTCGCGATCAGGGCGCATGCCACCGTGGCGCAGCAGGTTACGTGCATCCTGGTGGGAGAACAGGTTTTCACCAGTAGCCATTGGCAGTTCGTAGTGATTGGCCAACTCGGCCTGGAGTGCATAGTCCAGCGGATCGCCAATCTCTTCGTACCAGAACAGGTTGTACTTTTTGATGGCTTCGGCGTACGCAATACCTGTCTGCAGATCGAAGCGACCGTTGGCATCTACCGCGAGGCGACGACCGTCGCCAACCACTTCGAGTACCGCTTCGATGCGACGGATATCTTCGTCCAGTGGCACAGCGCCGATCTTCATCTTGACGACGTCGTACCCACGATCCAGATAGCTCTGCATCTCTGCCTTGAGCTTGGTCTGGTCTTTGCCTGGATAGTAATAGCCACCCGCCGCGTAAACCCAAACCTTGTCATCTGCCACGCCATCGCGATAACGGTCGGCCAGCAGGCGGTATAGCGGCTTGCCTTCGATCTTGGCAACGGCATCCCACACGGCCATATCAATGGTGCCGACTGCAACTGAACGTTCGCCGTGGCCACCTGGCTTTTCGTTGGTCATCAGGGTCTTCCAGATGGCGAACGGATCCAGGTTGTTGTTCTCATGGTCGATTAGAGTGTCCGGATCAGCTTCCATGATTCGCGCCAGGAAGCGATCACGCATCAATGCGCCTTGACCATAGCGACCGTTGGAGTTGAAGCCGTAGCCGATGACAGGTTTACCATCGCGAATCACATCCGTGACAACAGCGACGACCGAACAGGTCATTTTGGAAAAATCGATGTAGGCATTGGCGATTGGGGACGCAATCGAAACTGTTTTTTCACGGATGTCTACGATACGCATGACGGGTTCCTCTTGTTGTTGGTGGCCCCACGTTATGCTTTGCGATGACACTCGCCCAATGCTATTAATGCCGCGCCCTATGCACAGGAGGCATTGCCCTCTCGAAGATTTTTCAGCTCTTGCGGAATACGGCAGCTTTGTTCGTGCCGCAGAAGCGCGGCACGTTACTCAGCCGGCATTCAGTCGCAGAGTCCGTTCACTGGAGAATTGGATGGGGGTGGATTTGTTTGTGCGCACCCCTCAAGGAGCAACGCTTACCGAGGCAGGAAGGCAGATTTTGCCCGCTGCACAGGAGGCTGCCAGACGCTTGTACAGAATGCGCACAGAGGCACAGGAAGTGGCTGGGATGGCAGCAAAAACACTGCAATTCGCGGCAACTCACTCCCTGTCATTTACATTTTTCCCAAGATGGCTGAGAAGTACTGAAAACGGCGCGCCGATAGAGGCTGTACGCCTGCACTCAGATAGCATGGCTGTTTGTGAACAGATGCTGATCCAGGGCCAGGTTCAGTTCCTGCTCTGCCATCGCCACCCCGACGTTCCGCCGTTACTGGCTCCCGATCAGTTCATTGGGAAAAAGGTTGGAGAGGATGTGCTAGTGCCTTTGGCAAGCGTCTCTGCCAATTTTGATACCTCACCTGAAACGCTGCCCTACTTGGCATACACCCACGAATCGGGTCTAGGCCGCATCGTCGCTCACCGACTTCACGGAAAGGAAGACTACCTTCACCTAAAGCCACTTTTCAGCAGCCACCTTGCAGCGGTACTGATGTCCATGGCCTTGGAAAGCAAGGGTGTCGCATGGTTACCGAAAAGCCTGACAGAACAGGAAATGGCTGACGGTCGTCTGGTCAGGGCACTCGACGAAAGCTGGGATATTCCCCTAGAGATTCATCTCACTCGTCCCAGGGCCCCAATCAGCCCCTCTGCGGAAGAGTTCTGGGCCAAGCTGGGCGACTAGTCATCTCATTTCGCTCGAGGCCGCGAATTTCCTACAACAGCCAGTGCGGCCTCGCAGCGAGGACTTTATGTTTGATGTGGTTTTTTAGAGCCAATGGCCTGCGCGCTATATTTCGAACATTCAAGTCATGAGCCAAAGGCGGGACAGCCTCAAATGATCGATTGGGCTATGTACCTTCTATTGGGCGCTGCCCTGGGTACGTTATGCCGGGGGCTGAGGCCGATCACTGTCCTGACGAAAGACAGAAATCGACCTCAAACCCCTCTCATTCGGTTTCCGCCGCGGATCGACGCGTGGTAAGCGTCGGC
>LNAP01000972.1_pt1 | contig 31253 bp, 25 predicted proteins | sample 602601 | NCBI WGS metagenome assembly LNAP01 (sample SAMN02440304, study PRJNA202911) | soil metagenome | biome: Subtropical and temperate rainforests or woodlands; isolation source: soil samples (1 kg each in a 20% v/v slurry with milli Q water) were... ...
CTCGCCATCACCCGCGTGAGGGATGCCGGCGGCGTGATCCTCGGCAAGACCAATGTACCCATCGGGCTCGGCGACTGGCAGAGCTACAACGACATCTACGGCACCACCAACAATCCGTACGATCTTGGCCGCACCCCCGGCGGCTCCTCCGGCGGATCGTCGGCGGCGCTGGCGGCCGGCTTCGGCGCGCTGTCGCTCGGCTCCGACATCGGCGGCTCGCTGCGGGTGCCCGGACACTATTGCGGCATCCATGCCCACAAGCCGACCTTCGGCCTGGCAGCCAACCGCGGCCACGTGCCACCGCCGTTGCCGCCGCTACCCTCCGGCCGCGAACTCTCGGTGATCGGTCCGATGGCGCGCTGCGCCGCCGATCTCACCCTGCTGCTCGACGTCATCGCCGGGCCGGATCCCTGGCAGGAGGGCGTCGGCTACAGGCTCGCCCTGCCGCCGGCGCGGCATGACGAGCTGAAGGATTTCCGCGTGCTGATGCTCGACGTGCACCCGCTGCTTCCGAGCGCGGCCAGCGTGCGCGACGCGGTGGAAACTCTCGCTGCGAACCTGACCAAGGCCGGCGCCAGCGTCCTCCGGGAGAGCCCGCTGCTGCCCGACCTCGCCGACAACGCTCGGCTCTACATGCGGATGCTGGTGGCGCTGCTCGGTGCCGGCGCACCGCCGGATGACTACGCGGCCAACCTCGCCGCCGCGGCCAAACTCGATCCCAATGACACGAGCCTCGCGGCCGAGCGCCTGCGCGGCTCGGCACTGACCTATCGCGACTGGCTGATGGCGGACGGCCGCCGCAGCGGACTTCGCGCACAGTGGCGCGCCCTGTTCGGGAGCTTTGACGCGGTGATCTGCCCGGTGATGCCGACCCCCGCCTATCCCCACGACCATGAGCCGGATCAGGAAAAGCGCACCATCGAGATCGACGGCGTGAACTACCCCTATGTCGACCAGTTGATCTGGCCCGGCGTCGCCACCCTGCCCGGGCTGCCAGCGACGGCCATTCCGGTGGCGATGTCCAGCGAAGGCCTGCCGATCGGATTGCAGATCGTCGGGCCCTGGCTGGAAGACCGCACGCCACTGAAGCTGGCCGAACTGATCGAGCGCGAATTCGGCGGCTTCGTGCCACCGAAGGGATATTGAGCTCTTAATCTTTCCGCACACTCCACTGGATCCCCCGCGAAAGCGGGGGATCCAGTAAACGACGGCGTCGCGGTTCAATCACCGACGACAGTGTCTACTGGGGCGCCCGGTCCTAGCGCGCAATTGCGCGCCTGGCCGGACGATGACAGTTGTGCGTGAAGCTACGCCATCACCAACGCGCCCGCCTCCGCCATGCCAACATCACCGCCACCGAGCAGATGTTCCGCAATCGCGCGCTGGGTCCGACTGTCGATGACCGCGAACGGATCCGGCGCCATCAGGCGATGGTCGATCACCAGCCGCGACAGCAGCAGACGCCTGGCGTCGCCACGCAGCGCGTGGATTCGTGCCGCCTCCCAGGCCAGCGTCACCGCGCTGGCCACGTGATACAGCGAACTGGTCGCGCGGCGGGCATCGGCCTCGTTGTCGGAATGAGCAGCCACTTCGCGCGCAAAGACAATGGCGCGGTCGACGAAGCCGTGCAACCTGTCGCGCCATGCTTGGGGCACGCTTGCGCTGTCGTCGAGCTGCGCATGCAGGTCCGCCGCCAGCGCACCCTCGGCGCCGTGGCGTCCCACCGCGCGCTTCAAGGCATCGAGCGCAACGATATTGCCGGTGCCTTCCCAGATCGAGCCCAGATGCGCATCGCGCAGCAGCCGCGCACTGGCGAATTCCTCGATGTAGCCGACGCCGCCGCGCATCTCGAGCGCATCGCCGCAGACTTTTCGCGCGTCACGGGTGGCGCGGAATTTGAGTGTGGGCGTGAGAATACGCAGCAGCGCCGCGGCATCCTGGCTGCCGGCCTCCGCACGATCCAGCGCATCCGCCGTGAGAAAACTCATCGACAGCGCCTGCTCGGTGGCGAGCATGATCTTCATCAGCTGGCGCCGCGCCAGCGGCAGGTCGACGATGCGGCTGCCGAACACCACGCGCCCCTTCGCCACCGTCATGGCGTCGTGATAGGCGCGGCGCATCAGCGCGGTGGATTTCACGCCATTCGACAGACGGCTTGAATTGACCATCTCCGCCATCTGCACGAAGCCGCGATCGAGATTGCCGACTGCATAGGCGATGGCGCCCTCCAGCTTGATCTCGCCCGACGCCATCGAGCGGGTGCCGAGCTTGTCCTTCAGGCGGACGATCCGATAGTGGTTGGGCGAGCCGTCATCGAGCCGCCGCGGCATCAGGAACAGGCCGACGCCGCGGGTGCCGCCCACCGCGCCCTCGGGCCGCGCCAGCAGCATCACCACCTCGGCGTCGGCATTGGAGCAGAACCATTTTTCGCCGATGAGGCGCCAGTGGTCACCTTCCTGCACCGCCGTGGTGGTCAGCGTGCCGACATCAGAGCCGCCCTCCTTCTCGGTCATGAACTGGCCGCCCTGCGTCAGCCTGCTCATGTCGGTCTGGGTCAGCCCGTCGAGATACTTTGCCTTCAGTGCGGCGTCGCCGAATTTCGACAGCAGCTTTGCGGCGCCGTCGGTGACGTTGATCGGACAGCCCATGCCGAACTCGGCCTGGTTGAACAGAAACGTGAAGGCATGCTTGGCGACCACCGGATAGGTCTCCGGCCAGCCGAGAATGCCCTTGCGATGCGACATGGCATGGATGCCGAATTCGCCGAACGCCGCCTTTTCCAGATCCCGATAGGCCGGATGATATTCGATCCACTGCGCATCGCATCCGAAGCGATCGCGCTGGTGCAACACCGGCACGTGCTGATCGGCCGTCCGCGCGCAATCGTCGAGCACGCCGCCGGCGAGCGCGCCGAGGCGATCGAGGTGCGGCGCGATGTGTTTGAAGAGCGCTTCGGGCAGATGGATGCGAAGCAGGTCGGCCAGCGCCGGATCGGCACGATAGAAATTCATGCCCGACGTGTCGGGCGCGATCAGGCTGGCGGCGAATTGGGCGCTGATCTTGTTTTGGGCGTTCATGACGACCTCTTGTTTATGTCGGCGGCGTTTCCATCTGCATCATGCGCCTCGTGCGCGGACGAATAAAGTGCCTCGCCGGAGAAATGCCCGATGGACATTCCGCACTACGAAACTGCTCTGATCGTCGGCGCCGGCGAAGGCATCAGCGCATCGCTGACGCGGCTGCTGACCCGCCAAGGCCTGCGCGTGGCGCTGGCGGCGCGCAACACCGCCAAGCTGGATGCACTGTGCAGGGAAACCGGTGCGAAGGCATTTGCCTGCGATGCCACCAATGCCGACGACGTGGAAAAATTGTTCGCCGATGTGGAGAACCAGTTCGGCAGGCCCGAGGTCGTCGTATACAACGCCAGCCAGCGCGCCCGCGGCCCATTCATCGAACTCGCCCCTGCCGATGTGGCGCAGTCGATCGCGATCAGCGCGTTCGGCGGCTTCCTGGTCGCGCAGCAGGCGCTGCAACGCATGGTGCCGGAGAAGCGCGGCGCCATCCTGTTCACCGGAGCGTCGGCCAGCATCAAGGGTTTTGCGCAATCGGCGCCGTTCGCCATGGGCAAGTTCGCCTTGCGCGGGCTGGCCCAAAGTCTGGCGCGGGAATTCGCGCCGCAGGGAATCCACGTTGCGCATTTCGTGATCGACGGCGGCATTCGCAGCGCGGTGCGCGCCGAGCCGGCCGACCGGCCGGATTCCATGCTCGATCCCGACGCCATCGCGCTCAACTACTGGAACGTGCTGCAGCAGCCGCGCAGCGCCTGGAGCTCGGAGCTCGAAATCCGGCCATGGGTGGAGAAGTTTTGAACATGTCGTTCCGGGGCGCGAGGGCGCAGCCCGAGCGAACCTCAGCCACTCCAGGGGGGTGGCGGGGAACCTCGAACTGGTTTGAACATGTCGAGATTCCGGGTTCACGTTCGGCTGGCGCCGCCCGCGCCCCGGAATGACGATCAGGCGGCCGCTTGCGCCAGCAGACGCCACGCCGCACACGGAATCTTCGCGGGCACCGTATCGATCGGCTTGCTGAACCGCACCTGCTTCCAGTCGCCCGGCGTCGGTGCAAAGGCAAAGCCGGCGTTGCGGGCCAGCGCCAGCATGGCGTCGTTGCTGCGCAGGGTGTCGCCGAACAGGCGTTCGGCGCCAAGCGCAGCGGCGCGGCATTCCAGGTTGGCCATCAACGCCGCGCCGATGCCCTGCCTCTGAAACGCATCGGCCACCGACAGGCCGAGTTCGATGCTTGCGGTGTCCTCGTCGAACGCATAGCGGGCTTCGCCGACGATGGTCGCGATGCCATCGCCAGCGACCGTCGCCACCACCGAGAACCGGCCGTCGTCATGCAAATGCGTAAAGGCGTCGAGCTGGCCGGCCGGCAGTTCGCTCGCCGCGCCCATCAGCCGGTTGTAGCGCGACTGCACCGACAGGCCGCGGAAGTACGCCTGCAGCGCAGCCGCATCCTCGGGCGCGACGAAGCGCACCGTCACCAGGGCCCCGCTGCGGGATCGGAGATGGTCGGAATATTGATCGAGATGGTCGAGATCGAGCGCCAGCATGGCCCGCACTCCGCTTCGGCTCACGCCTGCCAGAACGGCTTTCCGGCTTCGAACCGCACGTCGCCCGGCGACACGCCGGCATCGCGCATATCGCGCTCGGTCCAATGCTGGAGTTCGCGCCGGCCATGCTGCCGCTCCTGCCAGGTGCGGACCACTCCAAGGGCCTGGCCGAGCAGGCCCGGTACATGATGATTTGTCATCGATTGGTGGGCGATCGCCGGTTCATGGGTGCAAATGGACATTTTGCTCTCCTAAAGCTAATCTGCCCATCTATATCTGCGCCTCGGTGAATTTCGACAAACGACATGTTGTCTCTTTCGCATGACACAAGCTCATGCATTGCGCGTCAGGACAGACCATGACGGCCCGGCTTCCCTCGCTCAACGGCCTGCGTGCGTTCGAGGCCGCAGCCAGACATCTAAGCTTCACCCTCGCCGCCGCCGAACTGAACGTCACGCAGACCGCGATCAGCCATCAGATCCGGCGGCTGGAGGAGGAATTGGGAATCCGGTTGTTTCTCCGGCAGAATCGCGCGCTGGCGCTGACGCCGCAGGCGCGCGATTACCTGCCGGGGGTGCGCGCGGCGTTCAACGATCTGCGCCTGGCCACCGACCGGCTGCAGCGCAAGGACACCAACGTGCTGACCATCAGCACGCTGGCCTCGATGGCCGCGAAATGGCTGCTGCCACGGCTACCCGCCTTCCAGGAAGCCCATCCCGACATCGAGGTCCGCATCACCACGTCGATGAGCCTGGTCGATTTCGAGCGTGACGATGTCGATGCCGCGATCCGCTATGGCCGCGGCCAGTGGCCGGGGCTGCGCGCCGACTGGCTCACCGCCGATCATTTGTTTCCGGTGTGCAGCCCGTCGCTGATGAGCGGCAAGCATCCACTGCGCAAGCCGGAAGATCTGGTGCACCACACCTTGCTGCATTCCAGCGGTGCGCAGGCGGACGACTGGCGGCTATGGCTGACGGCAGCCGGCCTGCCGATCGACATCGCCAATCGCCCGGGCCCGACCTTCGACCTGATCTTCATGAACCTGCAGGCAGCCATCGACGGCGTCGGGGTGGCGATGGCCCGCACCACCTATGTGGAAGGCGACCTGGCCAAGGGCCGCCTCGTGGTGCCGTTCAAGATCAGCCTGCCCGCCGATGCCGGCTTCTATCTGGTATCGCCGGAAACCACCGCCGAGGCGCCCAAACTTGCCGCGTTTCGTGGGTGGCTGCTGGCGTCAGCGACCAAAAGCCGATGAGCCGGCATCAACGACTGAAAGGATTGTGCCCATGAAAGACCTCGTCCCGCTGGCAGAAAAAATCGCCATCGAACTGATCGCGAGGAAGCAGAAAATTGCCGTATCGGAATCGTCCACCGGCGGTCTGATCTCGGCGGCATTGCTGGCGGTGCCCGGCGCCTCCGCCTATTTCCTCGGCGGCGCGGTGGTCTATACCCGCGATGCCCGCCGCATCCTCGCGGATATCGACAATGACGCCATGCAGGGCATCCGCTCGGCCTCGGAGCCCTATGCAAGACTGCTGGCGAAGCGGATCCGCGAACGCTTCGGCTGCGACTGGGCTTTGTCGGAAACCGGCGCCACCGGCCCCACCGGCAACAGCTATGGCGACGCCGCCGGCCACAGCTGCATGGCGGTGGCCGGACCGCGGAACGATGTGATGACGCTGGAGACCGGCAGCAGCGACCGGCTCGGCAACATGCACACCTTCGCGCAGACGGCGCTGACATTTCTGCTGAAGAACTTAGCGGCTTAACTATCCGCAGCGGCGCACTGTCACCTCTCCCCGGTGGGGAGAGAGGAAGAGGAGCCCCCGGAATGACAGCAAACTACACAACCACTTCCGCCGCCGGCTCCGCCAGAATGCAGCGCGCAATGCGGCTGTCGGCCATGTGCACATTGGGTGGCGGCGCCTCGACGCAGCGCGGCTGGGCGAACGTGCAGCGCGGCGCGAACGAGCAGTTGACCGGCGCCTTGTCGAGCGACGGCGGCGTGCCGGGGATGGTTTCCAGCCGCGCGCCGCGCTTGGCGCCATGCACGGTGGAGGCCAGCAACCCGCGCGGATAAGGATGCACCGCCGAGCGCACGATCTGGCTGAGCGTGCCCTGCTCGACGATCTGGCCGGCATACATCACCGCGACCCGGTCGCAAATCTCGATGGCCACGCCGATATCGTGGGTGACGAAGATGATCGACATGCCGAATTCGCGCTGCAACTCGCGCAGCAACAGCAGGATCTGGATCTGCACGGTGGCATCGAGCGCGGTGGTCGGCTCGTCGGCCAGCAGGATCTTCGGCTTGCAGGCCAGCGCCAGCGCGATCATCGCGCGCTGCCGCATACCGCCGGACATTTCGTGCGGATAGGCATCGAGCCGGCGTTTTGCCGACGGGATGCGCACCACTTCCAGCATCTCCAGCGCGCGCCTGGTGGCGTCCGCCTGGCTCTTGCCCTCGTGCCGCATCACGCTTTCGGCGATCTGCTGGCCTATGGTGTAGACTGGATCCAGCGCCAGCGCCGGCTCCTGGAAGATCATCGACACCGTCTGGCCGCGAAACGCCGACAGCGCTTCGTCGTCGAGCGCCAGCACGTCTTTGCCCATCACCTTGACGGTGCCGGAAATCTGCGTGCGCTTCTTCGGCAGCAGCCGCATCAGCGCGCGCAGGGTCACGCTCTTGCCGGAGCCGGATTCGCCAAGCAGGCCGAGCACCTCACCCTCGCCCAGCGTCAGGCTGAGATCGTTGACCGCATAGACGGTGCGCTCGCCGCTGAAACGGACATTGAGATTGCTGACCTCGACGAGATTGCTCATGTCATCTCCGGGCACTTCTTGTGGAAGTCGGTGGCGCGCTGGAATGCGGCACCGATGGTCAGCACGGTCGATTCATCGAACGGTCGGCCGATCAGCTGCATGCCCACCGGCAAGTTGCTGGCGGCGAAGCCGGCGGGAATGGAGAGCGACGGCAGGCCGAGATAGTTGATCGGCCGGGTGAAGCGGGTCAGCCGCTGGATCATCGCCTCGGCGCCCATGCTGTTGCCGACATCGGTTTCCACAATGGTCGGCGCTGCAATCGGCGACACCGGTGCCAGGACGGCATCGGTGCCGATAACCGCGGCAAGATGCGCGGCCAGCGCCGGACCGCGCCAGCGCATGGTTTCCAGATAGGACACGCCGGAGATGCCGAAGCCGTTCTGCAACCTAGCCAGGATCTGCGGGCCGTAGTCCTGCGGACGCTCGATCATCCAGCGTTTGTGGATCGCAGCGGCTTCGGTAACGATCAACAACTGGCACGCCGCCGATAGCTGGCGCTGGTCCAGCAGGTCGACCTCGACCACATTGATGCCTTCGCGCTTCAGTGTGGCGATGGTGTCCTGCAGGATTCTTGCGGTGTCGGCGTCGAGATCCTCGACGTAGAACGCCTTGGGAATCCCGACGGTCATGCCTTTGGCCGACGCTTTTGTCGCCGCCATGTAATCCGGCACCGCGCGGGTGCTGGTGGTCGGGTCGAGCGGATCGAAGCCGGCCATCAGGCCCGTGACGAGCGCGCAATCCTGAACGGTTCGGGCGAGCGGTCCGACCGTGTCGAGCGACTGCGACAGCGGCATGGCGCCGGCGCGGCTGACCAGACCCACCGTGGTCTTCAATCCGGTGACGCCGCAGAAATGCGCCGGCAGCCGGATCGAGCCGCCGGTGTCGGAGCCCAATGCCGCGAACGTCAGGCGCGCCGCGACCGCCGAGCCCGAGCCCGACGACGAGCCGCCGGTGACATGATCGACGTGCCAGGGGTTATGCACGGCGCCGTAATGCGCGTTGTGGCCGGTCGGGCCATAGGCGAACTCGACCATCTGCAGCGAGCCGAGCCGCACGGAGCCTGCGTCCTTCAGCCGCTGCAGCGCGGTCGACGTGGTGGTCGCCACCCAGTCTCGGCGGATTTGCGAGCCGCAGGTGACCACATGGCCTTCGTCGTAATACATGTCCTTGTGCGCCAGCGGCACGCCATGCAGCGCGCCCCTGCTCTGTCCCTTGGCCAGCGCTACGTCGGCGGCATCGGCTGCGGTGAGCGCGGCATCGGCCTCGATCGACATGAAAGCATTGAGGCTCGGCTGCCATTTGGCGGTGCGATCGAGACAGGACTGGGTGGCTTCGCGCGAGGAAATTTTATTCTGCGCAATGGCGCTGGCGACTTCAGTCAGCGACAGCAATGCGGGCTCGATCACGCTCATTTGGCGGCTTTCGTATTCTGCACGACGAGGAAGGTGGCGGGCTCGAGATCCATGGGCAGCGTGCCGGCGACGGCAGCGAAGCCGTCATAGGCCGGCCCGATGGCGTGGGCGATGCGCTCGGCGACGTCGTCGGCAACGACAAGTCCGCCGACATCGGCGATCGTCTTGATCTGCTTGGGCGTTGGCGCGGTCATGACGGAATGGCTCCTGCAGGTGGCGCCTTGCTGTGGCTGGCGCCTGGAATGAACATGTAGCAGGCGACCTGATGGCCCTGCGCATCGATATCGGTCAGCTTCGGGCTCTCCCCAGAACACACAGTCTCGGCAAACGGACAGCGGGTGTGGAAACGGCAACCGGACGGCGGATCGATCGGGTTGGGCGGATCGCCGGTGATCGGCGGCACCTGCGTGCGGTTATCGGGATCCGACGACGGCATCGCCGCCAGCAGCGCCCGCGTATAGGGATGTGCAGGCCTGTCCCAGACATCGTCCACCGGTCCGAGTTCGACCACTTCGCCGAGATACATCACCAGCACGCGGTCGGAGATGTAGCGAACGACGTTGAGATCGTGGCTGATGAACAGATAGGTGAGGCCGAATTCGCGTTTGAGGTCGACCAGCAGGTTGAGCACCTGCGCCTCGACCGACTTGTCCAGCGCCGAGACCGCCTCGTCGAGGATGACAAGGCGCGGCGACAGCGCCAGCGCACGTGCAATGTTGACGCGCTGGCGCTGGCCGCCGGAGATCTCGTGCGGATAGCGGTTGGCAAAGTTCTCCGGCCGCAGCCCGACCTTGCCGAGCAACTCGCGGGCCAGCGCGCGCGAGGCGTTCTCCGCCATGCCATGCACCTTGGGTCCGAACGCGATCGACTCCTCGATGGTCAGCCGAGGATTGAGCGAGGCATAGCTGTCCTGGAACACCATCTGCATGCCGCGGCGCAGTTCGCGCAACGACAGTTCGCGGCCGACGGCGCGGCCGTCATAGATGATATCGCCGGAATCGCGCGCCATCAGGTGCATCAGCAGCCGTGCAGTGGTCGACTTGCCGCAGCCGGATTCGCCGACAATGCCGACGGTCTCGCCCTTGGCGATGGCGAACGAAACGTTGTCCACGGCGCGCACGGTCTTGCTTTTCGCGAACAGCCCGCCGCGCACCGGAAAATGCTTGGTCAGGCCGTCGACCTGCAGCAGCGGCTGGGCGTCGCCGCCGATATCTTCGATCGGCGCGAGATGTTCGATGGCTTCAACTGTTTCGTTCATGACATCAGTTCCGGATGTCCATGGCGCTGCGCATGCCATCGCTGAGGAGATTGAAACAGATCGACACTGCGAAGATCATCGCGCCGGGCAGTGCCGCCACCCACGGATTGACGTAGATCGCGGTGCGCAGCGTATTCAGCATCAGACCCCATTCAGGCTCCGGCGGTTTTGTCCCCAGACCGAGGAAAGAAAGACCTGCAGCAAGGATCATTGAGACCGAGATCAGCCCGGTGGCGTAGACGAAAATGGTGCCGAGCACGTTGCCCAGCATGTGCACACGCATGATGGTGAAGGCGTCGGCGCCGGACGCCCGCGCCGCCTCGACAAAGTCGGCGTTGCGCACGCCGGTGGTGACGCTCTCGGCAACGCGGGTGATCTGCGGCACGAACACAATGGTCAGCGAGACGATGGAATTGACGATGCCGGCGCCGAGCGCGCCGGAGATCGCGATCGCCAGCAGCACCGACGGGAAGGCGTAGAAGATGTCGACGGTGCGCATGATTGCGGTATTGACCTTGCCGCCGACGTAGCCCGCGATCAGGCCGAGCGAGGTGCCGATCACGAAAGCGAGGATCACCGGCAGGATGCCGATCAAGAGCGACAGCCGGCCGCCATAGATCAGCCGCGCCAGCATGTCGCGGCCGAGTTCGTCGGTGCCGAGCGGATAGTTCGGCGTGCCGATGTGGCGCAGCCGGCGGATCATCGAGCCCTGATAGGGATCGGCCAGCCCGAGCCAAGGCGCGAACAAGGCACCGAGCAGGATCAGCAGCAGGATGGCTGCGCAGACCATGCTGACCTTGTCGCGGACAATGCGACGGCCCACCGTGGCCCAGTAGCCGCGCGCGGCGTGCACGGGAGCTGCCTGCAGGGCGGTGTCTGTCATCGCGGTCATGAGGTGAAGTCCGGCATGGTCAGCTCCGCTTGATGCGCGGATCGATCGCGGCCTGCGCGATATCGACCAGAAGATTGAGAAACACGAAGAACAGCGCCAGCACCAGGATCGTGCCCTGCAGCAACGGCAGGTCGCGCTGGAAGATCGCCGAATTCAACAGCAGGCCGGAGCCCGGCCAGGAGAACACCGTCTCGATCAGGATCGAGCCGCCGAGCATGTAGCCGAGCTGCAGGCCCATCACCGCCAGCGCGGTCGGCGCGGCGTTCTTGATGACATGGCGAAACACCTTGGTTTCACGCAGGCCTTTGGCGCGCAGGGCTTCGACGAAATCCTGCGACAGGATGTCGCCGGTCAGCGCCCGCACGGTGCGGGTGACGATGCCCATGGGGATCACCGAGGTGGTGATCGCGGGGAGCACCAGATATTTGATGTGCTCCCAGTCCCAGCCCCACGCGCCGGAGCCGCCAGGGCCGGCGCCCACCGCGGGCAGCCAGTTGAGCTGCACCGAGAAGATGATCACCAGCACCATGCCGAGCCAGTAATGCGGCACCGAGACGCCGGCGATGGCGATGGAGGTGGCGACCTTGTCGACCCAAGTGTCACGGAAATAGCCGGCGATCAGGCCGAAGAACAGGCCGAGGGTGAAGCCGATCAGCGCCGCGGCGATGGCCAGCATGACCGTATTGTTGACGGCGCGCAGCACTTCGGCAAGCACCGGGCGGCCGGTGGCGATGGAATTTCCGAGGTCGCCATGGACAGCACGCCACAGCCACAGCCCGAACTGCACCGGCAGCGGCCGGTCGAAGCCATAGGCGATGCGCAGCTGGGCCGCGAGTTCCTGCGAAGCGTCGGCCGGCAGGATGGCCACCAACGGATCACCGGGGGTGATGTGCACCAGCAGGAAGCACACCAGTGCCACGCTGACGACGATCGGGATCACATAGACGATGCGCCGGGCGATATAGACGAACAAAGGTCACCTTCGGTTTCTTGCAGAGCTGGGCGCTTTCTTTCCCTCCCCCTTGCGGGGAGGGTGGCCGGCCGAAGGCCGTGACGGATGAGGGGGGGGTCCGGGCTCAGAGTTTTTGGCTACCCCTCACCCGTCTCGAATGACCTTCGGTCATTCAATCCACCCTCTCCCACAAGGGGAGAGGGAAGAAACGAGCTTCGCTAATACCTTTGCAGCGATGTTGCCCCTACGGCGTCATCGACACCGGCGAGAAGTCGACGAACCAGCTCTTGGGCTGCACAAAGCCCTTGATCTTCGGGCTCAGCGCACGCGGCCCGACGTCATGGGCGACGTAAAGGAACGCAGCGTCGTCGATCGAGGCGGCGTTCAATTCGGCCAGGGCCTCGTCACGCGCGGCGGGATCGAAGGTGGTGCGGGCCTTGGTCACCAGCTCGTCGAACTTCGGGTTGTTGATGTAACCCCAGTTGTTGGACACCGGGGGTGCCATCGACGACTGCAGGAAGCGCACCAGCGCGAAGAACGGATCCATCGCCGCATAGGTCACGTTGGTGGCGTTGGAGCCGTTCGCGCTGGGATCCTTGACGCCGCGGCGCCAGTTGGTGAACAGCGTATTCCACTCGATGACGTCGAGCTTGACGTCGAAATAGCACTCCGCGAGCGCCTGCTGCAGATATTCGTTCATCGGCAGCGGCAGCATCTGGCCGGAGCCCGACGCCGAGGTCTGGGTCTTCACTTCAAGTTTCTTGGTCGGGCCGTAGCCGGCTTCCTTCATCAGCGCCTGCGCAGCCTTCAGGTCGTACTTGATCTGAAAGGTCGGCTTGCCGCGCCAGGGATGGCCGGGCTCGAAGGTACCGGTGGCCGGCACCATCAGGCCGGCCAGCAAACCGTCGCGCAGGCCTTCGCGATCGATGCACAGATTGGCGGCCTTGCGGACGCGGATGTCGTTCCACGGCGAGCCTTCGACGCGGGAGAACTGCCATGGCCAGACATGGGGCTGCTCGTTCTTCTCGATCTTGAAGCCGCGGGCGGTGATTTCCTTGACCGCATCGGGCGCCGGCGCCTCGATCCAGTCGACCTGGCCGGACAGCAGCGCCGCGGTGCGGGCGTTGGCTTCCGGCATCGGCAGCAGCAGCATCTTGTCGACCTTGGGGATGCGGTCCTTGTTCCAGTAGCTGTCGTTCTTCGCCAGTTCGAGACGCTCGCGCGGCGTGAATTTGGACATCTTCCACGGGCCGGTGCCGGCGGGTTCGCGGGCGAACGCCGCCCAGGCCGCCTGCGACTTCGCCTTGGCGTCGGCGCCCTCGGCCTTGTCGAAGAAGCCCTGCCACTTGCTGGGGCTGACCATATAGAGGTTGGTGAGGTTGATCGGCAGGAACGAGTCCGGCTCCTTGGTGGTCAGTTCGACGGTCATGTCGTCGATCTTCTTCGCCGAGACCAGCGTCGGCATGCGCGACGCGGTGACACCGACCTGGCTGGCGTCGAACTGCACGGCATCCTGCTTCAGCACCTTCTCGACGTTCCAGACCACGGCATCGGCGTTGAACGGCGTGCCGTCATGAAAGACGACGCCAGAGCGCAGCTTGAAGGTCCACTTCTTCTTGTCGGCGTCATCCACCTTCCATTCGGTGGACAGGCCGGGAATGACCACACTCGCCTTGGTTGCCGACGACAGGTCCCACATCGTGAGGCCGTCATACATCGTGTTACCGGTGAAGCGATTGCCTTCAAAACCCTGATCGGGCTGGCCGAGCGTGCGCGGAATGTCGGCGGCCGTCATGCCGATGCGCAGCACGGTCTCGGCGCGCGCGGCCTGCGGCAGCGTCAGCGCGGTCGCAACGCTCATCATGGCGATCGCCATCGCAAGGCGGCTCTTGGTCGGCTTCTCGATACGCATCGGTGTCAGTCCCCATGGATTGGATGGCTCGGCGTTGCAGCCTAAGCACTGGCTAATTCTTATGCAACGGCCGTGCCAGCGGCGGCATGTCGCTGCGCTGGATGACTCGGTGTGCGGCACGGAGTCCCATTGGCACACAGTGCATCAGCATCTGCCTATTGTGGCATCAAGCTTGCAGGAATTTGCCGACTCTCACCCATTCTCATTGGAGCCTGTTTACATGCGCGTTCGGAATTCAATACTGGTTGCGGCCATCGCCGCCGTGCTGGGTGCGATTGCACCGGCGCACGCCGAGTCGGTGGTGCGCTATGGCATCTCGATGGCCGACATTCCGCTGACCACCGGTCAGCCCGACCGCGGCGCCGGCGCCTATCAGTTCACCGGCTACACCATCTATGATCCGCTTGTCGCATGGGAGATGGACGTGTCCGATCGCCCGGGCAAGCTGATCCCCGGCCTGGCCACCGAGTGGAAGGTCGATCCCGCCGACAAGACCAAGTGGCGCTTCACCTTGCGCAAGGGCGTCAAGTTTCATGACGGCAGCGAGTTCAACGCCGATGCCGTGGTGTGGAATCTGGACAAGGTGCTGAACGAAAAGGCACCGCAGTTTGACAAGCGCCAGAGTGCCCAGGTCAAGACCCGCCTGCCCTCGGTCGCCAGCTACGCCAAGATCGACGATTCCACCGTCGAGATCACCACCAAGACCGTGGATTCGTTCTTCCCCTACCAGATGCTCTGGTTCCTGGTCTCCAGCCCGGCGCAATATGAGAAGGTTGGCAAGGACTGGGACAAATTCGCCGCCACGCCGTCGGGCACGGGCCCGTTCAAACTGACAAAACTGGTGCCGCGCGAGCTCGCCGAACTGACAAAGAATGTCGACTACTGGGACAAGAAGCGGATTCCGAAGGTGGACAAGCTGGTCCTCGTGCCGATGCCCGAAGCGCTCACCCGCACCAACGCGCTGCTGGCCGGACAGGTCGACCTGATCGAGACCCCGGCGCCCGATGCCGTGCCGCAGTTGAAGGGCGCCGGCATGAAGATCGTGGACAACGTCACGCCGCACGTCTGGAATTATCATCTCAGCGTGCTGCCGGGGTCGCCCTGGACCGACATCCGCCTGCGCAAGGCACTGAATCTCGCCATCGACCGCGACGCCGTGGTTGGCCTGATGAACGGCCTCGCCAAGCCGGCCATCGGCCAAGTCGATCCGTCCAGCCCGTGGTTCGGCAAGCCGACCTTCAAGATCAAGTACGATCTTGCTGAAGCCAAAAAGTTGGTGAAGGAAGCCGGCTACGGTCCCGACAAGCCCTTGAAAGCCACCTTCATCATCGCCAATGGCGGCACCGGCCAGATGCTGTCGCTGCCGATGAACGAGTTCCTGCAGCAGAGCTTCAAGGAAATCGGCGTCGACGTCGAGTTCAAGGTCGTCGAACTCGAAGTGCTGTACACCGCATGGCGCAAGGGCGCGGCCGACGACAGCATGAAGGGCATTACCGCCAACAACATCGCCTACGTCACCTCCGACCCGCTCTATGCTATCGTTCGCTTCTTCGACTCGCGCCAGGTCGCGCCGGTCGGCGTCAACTGGGGCGGCTACAAGAATCCCAAGGTCGACGCACTGATCGACGAAGCCAAGAACAATTTCGATCCCGCCAAGCAGGACGAATTACTGGCGCAGGCACATGCGCTGATCGTCGACGACGCGGTGCTGGTCTGGGTCGTCCACGACACCAACCCGCACGCACTGTCGCCGAAGGTGAAGAAGTTCGTGCAGGCGCAGCACTGGTTCCAGGACCTGACCACGATCAGCATGGACTGAGCTGAAGCCCAGCTACGCGCGAAGCTACTGCAGCAGTCTCTGCACATCATCAGGCGTCGCCGATCACTCGGCGGCGCCTTCTTTCTTTCCCCTCTCCCCCGGCCGCCGCGTAGCAGCGGTTGGCGGGAGAGGGGAAGAGAGCGTCGCTGCATTGGGGAGTAGGAACGAGGCAACGGAACCCCTCCCCGCCCCGCGACTTGATCCGCACCGTCCTCGCAGTCCGGTGCCGCGCATGATCGACGATCTCTGGTACAAGAACGCCGTCTTCTATTGCCTCTCGGTCGGCAGCTACATGGATGCCGACGGTGACGGCGTCGGTGATTTCAAGGGCCTGCTGCGGCGGCTTGACTACCTGCACGGCCTCGGCGTCACCGCCATCTGGCTGATGCCGTTCCAGCCCTCGCCCGGCAAGGACGACGGCTACGATATCTCCGACTATTACGGCGTCGATCCGCGCTACGGCACGCTCGGCGATTTCGTCGAATTCACCCATGGCTGCAAGCAGCGCGGCATTCGCGTCATCATCGACCTCGTGGTCAACCACACCTCGGACCAGCACAGCTGGTTCAAGGCGGCAAAGAGCTCACCCGATTCAAGATATCGCGACTGGTACGTCTGGTCCGACAAGAAGCCCGCCAATGCCAACAAGGGCATGGTGTTTCCCGGCGTGCAGAGATCCACCTGGACCCACGACAAGGACGCCAAGGCCTGGTTCTTCCACCGCTTCTATGATTTCCAGCCCGATCTAAATACCTCGAACCCCTATGTGCAGGCCGAGATCCTCAAGATCATGGGCTTCTGGATCCAGCTCGGCGTCTCCGGCTTCCGCATGGACGCGGTGCCGTTCGTGATCGCCACCAAGGGGCCGAAGGTCAACAAGCCGACCGAGCAATACGACATGCTGCGCGCCTTCCGCGAATTCCTGCAGTGGCGCAAGGGCGACGCCATCATCCTCGCCGAAGCCAACGTGCTGCCGGACACCGACATGGAATATTTCGGCGACGACGGCGACCGCATGCAGATGATGTTCAATTTTCACGTCAACCAGAACCTGTTCTATGCGCTGGCCTCGGCCGACTCCCGCCCGTTGGCCGGCGCGCTGAAAGTCACCAAGCCGCGGCCGGCAACAGCGCAATGGGGCCTGTTCCTGCGCAACCACGACGAACTCGATCTCGGCCGGCTCAGCGAAGAGCAGCGCAAGACGGTGTTCGAAAAATTCGGCCCCGATAAATCCATGCAACTCTACGACCGCGGCATCCGACGTCGCCTGGCGCCCATGCTCGGCGGCGACCGCCGCCGGCTGGAGCTCGCCTACAGCCTGATGTACACGCTGCCGGGCACGCCGGTGCTGCGCTATGGCGACGAGATCGGCATGGGCGACGATCTCGACCTGCCCGAGCGCAACTGCGCGCGCACGCCGATGCAATGGTCGACCGAGCCGCATGCTGGCTTTACCAAGAACGCGAACCCGAAGAACCCCGTGATCGACAAGGGACCCTACGGCTACGATCACGTCAACGTCGCCAAGCAGCGGCGCGATCCTAATTCCATGCTGAACTGGACCGAGCGCATCATCCGCATGCGCAAGGAGGTGCCGGAGGTCGGCTGGGGCGACTTCAAGGTGATCGCCACCCGCGATCCCGCGGTGTTCGTCATGCGCTACGACTGGCGCAACAATTCGGTACTCTTTGTGCACAATCTGGACGAGAAGCCGCGCGAGGTGTCGTTCGCGGTAGGACTGCCCGGCAAGCAGGGCGAACACCTGATCAACCTGCTGACCGAGGAGCACAGCCACGCCGACGACAAGGGCAGACACAGGCTGATGCTGGAGGCCTACGCCTATCGCTGGTATCGGGTCGGCGGCCTGGACTATCTGCTCAAGCGCAGCGACATCGACGGCGACACCGATGCGCATCCGGAGTAGCCTAAAACTCGTGTTCCGCACGCGGCGCGGCATTCTTATGCCGCCCCGCAGATGCGGGATCCACCGCTTGCTAAACAAGATGGGCCCGGATCTGCGAAGCAATACTTCGTACTGCGTCGCGTCCGGGCACGAGACGGAAGACTATCGCAACCGGACGATCACGCCCTCATTGCCGCGCAGCTCCAGCACACCAGAGACGTTCTCACCCTTGCGGTCCAGCTCCGTCGTCAGCGCGATTTCGCCGCCGTCGCCCTCCACATGCATCGACGCCGGCTCGTTGCTGAAATTGAGCGCCACCAGCAGAGCCTTGCCGTCATAGACGCGGCGATAGGCCAGCATGTCGCCGGCGGTCTGCGCGGGGACGTAGTCGCCGAACACCAGCTCCGGCGCGTGCCTGCGCAGGTCGATCAGCTTCACATAGAGGCTGAGGATGGAGTGCGGGTCCGTCGCCAGCACTGCCGCATTGTCGGTGACAAAATCCTCCGCGAGCGGCAGCCACGGCTCGCCCGAGGTGAAGCCGGCGTTGGCAGTCGCGCCCCATTGCATCGGAGTGCGACAACCGTCGCGGCCGACGCCGATGCCGGGCACATTCTTCTCGAACGGGTCCTGCACCTGCTCCGGCGGGATCGCCACCTGGCGCATGCCGATCTCGTCGCCATAATACAGCGTCGGCGTGCCCCGCAGCGTCAGCAGCAGCATCGCAGCGACGCGGGCTTGCGCCACGCCAACGCGGCTGGCGACGCGCGGCCGGTCATGATTGCCGAGCACCCAGTTGGGCCATGCGCCGAGCGGTAGCGCCTGCTCGTAGCGATCGATCAGCGCCGCAATCTCGCGCGCATTCCACGGCGCCGACAACAGCGCGAAGTTGAACGGCAGGTTGGCGCCTGTGAGATCCTTGCCATAATAGGCCACCAGCCGTTCGACCGGCAGATAAACCTCGCCGATCAGTACGCGGTCGTCGAATTCGTCGGTCACCGCCCGCATCTCGGCCACCACCTCCTGCACCTCCGGCTGGTCGGCCGAATGCAGCGTCAGCACCACCTCATGCGGCGGCCGCCCGGCGTGAAAATTCGGATTGGCCGGGTTGTCGCGGAAGTCGGCATCCTTGATCAGATGCCAGATCACGTCGACCCGGAAGCCATCGACGCCGCGGCGCAGCCAGAACCGCATCACCTCGTAGATGGCATGGCGGACATCGGGATTGCGCCAGTTCAGGTCCGGCTGCTTGTCGAGGAAAGCGTGATAGTAATATTGCTGCGTCGTTTCATCATAGGCCCACGCGCTGCCGCCGAATTCCGACATCCAGTTGTTCGGCACCGTTCCATCCGGCGTCGGATCGCGCCAGATGTACCAGTCGCGCTTGGGATTGTCGCGCGAGCTTCGGCTTTCAATGAACCAGGGATGCTGGTCCGAGGTGTGGTTCGGCACCAGGTCGAGGATGAGCTTGAGGCCGTGAGCGTGAGCCGCTTCAACCAGCGCGTCGAAATCCGCAGATGTGCCGAAGATCGGATCAATGCCGATATAGTCCGAAATGTCGTAACCGAAATCGGCCATCGGCGACGGAAAGATCGGCGACAGCCAGATCGCATCGACGCCGAGACGGGTCAGATAGGGCAGCCGAGCGATAATCCCGGTGAGATCGCCAATTCCGTCGCCGTTGGAGTCCTGGAACGAGCGCGGATAGATCTGATAGATGGTGCCGGCCTGCCACCAGACGGTCGCTGCAATGTTCATGCTCGGATACTAAACCAACAAGTCAGGCAAAATGGGCAAAAAAATACGGCCTTCCCACGGGAAGGCCGCCGCTGCGAAGAATGAATTAGTCGCGTTCGATGACAACCGGGCGACGCTCGCGATCATAGTCGCGATCACGGTCACGACCGCGCCTGATGATGACGGTCTCGTCGCGGTCGCGGTAGCCGCGTTCGCGGACATATTCGCGGTCACGGTGGCGGTCGGGCACGGTCCCCACCGTGACACCGCCCCGGCCAACGCCGATACCGATTTCCTCGGCACCTGCGGGAATGGCACTGCCGATTGCCGCTGCGGCAACGGCAACGATAGCCAGATGCTTGATCATTTCGTGCTCCTCGATGGGAAACGATCAGGTTGCAACGCGAAGCTGCAGGGAAGGTTCCCGCAATATTACAAGGCCGTCATCTCATGAGGATCAGGGCGTGACTTGGGAGCGCAAAATACCTTTCGGCGCAGTTTGCCGCTTCCAGGTGGCGTTGGCGACGTGCACCGACGAGAACGCCGGGCGCTCCACATAGCGGCCATCGCCCTTCCCCGCGCGCAGATCGCCCGGCAGCCAGGCTACCTTGCCGCGCGACAGCGTCATCACGGGCGCGCCGGTACATTCAAAGCCTTCGAACACATTGTAGTCGATGCGGCTGAGCTGCGCTTTCGCGGTGATGGTCTTACCAGCATCGGGATCCCACACCACGAGGTCGGCATCCGACCCCACCGCCACCGCACCCTTGCGTGGATAGATATTGAGAATGCGCGCGATGTTCGCCGAGGTCACCGCGACGAATTCTTCCTTGGTGAGACGCCCGGTGTTAACGCCGGCGGTCCACAGCACCGGCATGCGGTCCTCGAGCCCGCCGGTGCCGTTGGGAATTTTCCGGAAGTCGCCGACGCCGATGCGCTTCTGCGCGGTGGTGAAGGCGCAGTGATCGGTAGCCACCACCTGCAAGGAGCCGGACTGCAGCCCGGCCCACAGGCTGTCCTGATGCGTCCTAGCGCGGAATGGCGGCGACATCACACGGCGCGCGGCATGGTCCCAGTCGCGGTGCGCATATTCGCTATCGTCGAGTGTGAGATGCTGGATCAGCGGCTCGCCGTAGACGCGCTTGCCGGCAGCGCGGGCGCGGGCAATCGCCTCAACGGATTCCCGGCAGCTCGTATGCACCACATAGACCGGCGCCCCGGTCATGTCGGCGATCATGATGGCGCGGTTGGTGGCCTCGCCCTCCACCTCGGGCGGCCGGGAGAAGGCATGGCCCTCCGGGCCGTTGATCCCCCGCGTCAGCAATGCCTCCTGCATCCGCGCGACCACATCACCATTCTCGGCATGGACCAGCGGCATGGCACCGAGATTGGCGCAGCGCGCGAAGGAATTGTACAACTCGTCGTCGTCCACCATCAGCGCACCCTTATAGGCCATGAAATGCTTGAAGGTGTTGATGCCGTAGGTCTTCACCACCGTCTCCATCTCGTCGAACACCTGCTGCGACCACGACGTCACCGCCATATGGAAGCCGTAGTCCGACGCCGCCTTCTCCGAGCGATGCCGCCAGTCCTGATAGGCGGCCAGCATCGACTGGCCGGGATCGGGAATGCAGAAGTCCACCACCATGGTGGTGCCGCCCGATAGCGCTGCCTTGGTGCCCCATTCGAAGTCGTCGGCGGACACGCTGCCCATGAACGGCAGTTCCAGATGGGTGTGCGGATCGATCCCGCCCGGCATGACGTAGCAGCCGCCGGCGTCGATCACCTCCGCTCCCAAGGGCGCATCGAGATGGGCGGCGACGGCGACGATGGCCCCGTCATCGATGAGCACATCGGCCCGGCGGGAATGATCGTGGTTCACAATGGTGCCGCCGCGGATCAGAATGGGCATGGGGCCTCCTTGCCTCGCTGTCATTCCGTGGCGCGCGCGGCGTCAGCCGCGAGCGAGCCCGGAATCTCGAAATGTATAAAAACATATCGGGATTCCGGGTCTGCGCGCCAGCCGGCTTCGCCGACCGACGCGCATCCCGGAATGACAGCGGCGATCACGTGCCGGCCCAAGCATTAAATCGCATTGCTGGGCATCGGCCGGTCGGTAATCTGCTGGCCGAACAGGCTGCCGACCAGTTCGACCATGACGCGGGCGGTGCGGCCGCGCTCGTCGAGGAACGGGTTGAGTTCGACGATGTCGAGCGAGCACATCAGGCCGGAATCATGCAGCAACTCCATGATTAGATGCGCCTCCCGATAGGTGGCGCCGCCGGGCACCAGAGTGCCAACGCCGGGCGCTGTGGCCGGGTCGAGAAAGTCCACGTCGAAACTGACATGCAGCACGCCCTTGCGCGCCTTGACCTTGTCGATCACTCGGCGGATCAGCACGCCGACGCCGAATTCGTCGATCTGGCGCATGTCGGCGACCGTGATGTTGCGTGCCTGCACCAGCTCTTTTTCCAGCCTGTCGATGGAGCGGATGCCGAACAGGTCGAGATGGTCGGGCCGGATCGAGGCGCGCGGCTGCGCGCCAAGCAGACGGTCAAGCCCGGGCTCGCCGCACAGAAACGCCGCCGACATGCCATGCATGTTGCCGGTGATGGTGGTCGCCGGGGTATTGTAGTCGGCGTGCGCGTCGAGCCACAGCACGAACAGCTCGCGGCCCTGGCCATGCCAGTGCCGGGCGACGCCGTTGACCGAGCCCATGGACAGGCTGTGATCGCCGCCGAGGAAAATCGGCAGCGCGCCGGAGCGCGCCAGCTCGTAAGCGCGGCTGCTCAGTGCCTCGATCCAGCGCTGGATATCGCGATAATGCTTGGCGTTTTCCGGCGGCGTATCGTGGACGGGATGGCCGTCCAGCGCGGTGAGGTCGCCGTGGTCCTCGACCTCGAAGCCCAGCTCCTGCAGCAGCGTCGTCAGCCCCGCAGTGCGCAGCGCCGCCGGCCCCATCAGGGTGCCCCGCTGCGAGGCTCCGACTTCAACAGGAGCGCCGAGCAGCGCGATCCGCTTGTGGTCAGTCATTCGCATGATCCCGGATTGAAATGCGGAAATAAAGCGGCGAAAATTCGCATCGCACTGCAACGTAATCGGCGCGAAGCGGTTGTCTTGCGCATTTGATCACCAAACATATGGGGCAATCGTGACGAATAGAACGGTCGAAGAAGGCTTGCCGTATCCGCTGGGCGCGCACTGGGACGGCAGGGGGACGAATTTCGCATTGTTTTCGGCCAATGCCACCAGGGTCGAGATATGCCTGTTCGATGGCGAGACCGAGACCCGCATCGAACTGCCCGAATATACCGACGAGGTCTTCCACGGCTATATCCCCGATGTCGGGCCCGGCACGTTCTACGGTTACCGCGTGCACGGCCCCTATGAACCGGAGAACGGCCACCGCTTCAATCCCAACAAGCTGCTGCTCGATCCGTACGCCCGCGCCCATGCTGGCCAGCTGGAATGGAATCCGGCGGTCTTCGGCTACAAGATGGAGACCGGTGACGACACCACCTTCGATGAGCGCGACAGCGCGCCCTTCATGCCTAAATGCGTTGTGGTGGACAAGAACTTCGACTGGACCGGTGAAGCCGGCCGGCAACCGGTGCCGTGGGACCAGACCATCGTCTATGAGACCCACGTCAAGGGCTTCACCAAGCTTCACCCTGACGTGCCGGAAGCCCTGCGCGGCACCTATGCCGGCTTCGGCACCGCGCGGGTGGTGGATTATTTTCGCGACCTCGGCATCACCTCCGTCGAGTTGCTGCCGATCCACACCTTCATCAACGACGACTACCTGCTCGACAAGAGACTGGTGAACTACTGGGGCTACAACACCATCGGCTTCTTCGCCCCCGATCCGCGCTACGCCTCCGACGTGCCGAACAGCCTGCGCGAGTTCAAGGAGATGGTGGCTGCACTGCATGCCGGCGGGCTCGAGGTGATCCTCGACGTGGTCTACAACCACACCGCCGAAGGCAACGAGCTCGGCCCGACGCTGTCCTTCAAGGGCATCGACAACGCCAGCTACTACCGCCTGCTGCCGGAGAAGAAGCGCCATTACATCAACGACACCGGCACCGGCAACACGGTTAACCTGTCCCACGCCCGCGTGATCCAGATGGTCAACGACTCGCTGCGCTACTGGGTGCGGGAAATGCACATTGACGGCTTTCGCTTCGATCTCGGCACCATTCTCGCCCGCGAGGTCTATGGCTTTGACGAGCAGAGCGGCTTCCTCAAGGCGGTCGATCAGGATCCGTTGCTGACCACGGTGAAGCTGATTGCCGAACCGTGGGACATCGGGCCCGGCGGATACCAGGTCGGCGGGTTTCCGCCTGGCTGGGCGGAATGGAATGACAAGTTCCGCGACACCATGCGCGATTTCTGGCGCGGCGAGGCGCCGGTCGCCGCGCTGGCGCCCCGGCTGTCGGCCTCGGCGGATCTGTTCAACCACCAGGGCCGCCGCGCCTGGTCCTGCGTCAACTTCGTCACCGCCCATGACGGCTTCACGCTGAACGACTGGGCCAGCTACAACGAGAAGCACAACGAGGCCAACGGCGAGGATAACAAAGACGGCTCATCCAACAACGCGTCGTGGAATTGCGGTGTTGAAGGTCCAACGGACGACAAGGCGATCATCGCGCTGCGCGAGCGGCAGAAGCGCAACATGCTGGCAACTCTGCTGTTCTCACAGGGCACGCCGATGCTGCTCGGCGGCGACGAGTTCGGCCGCACCCAGCAGGGCAACAACAACGCCTACTGCCAGGACAGCGAGATCTCCTGGTTCAACTGGGAACTGACCGACGACGGCAAGGATCTGTTGAAGTTCACCAAACGCCTGATCGACCTGCAGCGGAGCTGCGCGATCCTGCGCCGGAGCCGGTTCCTGACCGGACAGCACGATCCGCACCTCGATGTCCGCGACGTCACCTGGATCAACGCCAATGGCAGCGAAATGCAGGAGGAGCATTGGACCGACGGCAACATCAAATCCATCGGGATGCTGCTGGACGGCCGCGCCCAGAAAACCGGCATCCGCCGGCTCGGCGAAGACCAGACCGTGCTGCTCGTGCTGAACGGCTATGAGGACGTCGTCGATTTCACCATGCCTGAGGCGTTCGGCGGCAGCCAGTGGACCCTGCTGATCGATACCAACATCCCCGATACCGATGGTGGAACCGACTTCCCGTTCGGCGAAGTCTATCAGGTGACGGGACGGTCGCTGCTGCTGCTATCGCTCAAGCAATAGCGCGAACCTTTCTCGCGCCGGACCGACCCATCACGACCCGCGCTGTGCCGATCGCCGGCCGGCGCGGGTCGTTTCTTTTGGGACCAGGCCCGTGTGGAGGAACCGCCCCTGAATGCCCACATTTTCTGCACAAATCGGCCCGGCGTTCCCGGAACGAACAGTGATTAATGCACTTATTTGACAATCATTATTTCTTCGCCTCGCCAGACATGGAGATTCCAGTGCAGATACGTGCGGGCTACGACATTGCGTTCCAATGCTATCAGGAAACCCCGATGGTCCTGATGCTGAGCGTTCATCCCGATCGCCAGCGCGATTTGGTCACTCCTGATCGCATCCAGTTTTCCCATGATGTCCAGGCCCGTAACTATCTCGACATGTTCGGCAACACCTGTACCCGCATCATCGCACCGCCAGGCCTCACCGAGATCAGCAACGACTTTCTGATCAACGACAGCGGCCTGCCCGACGCGGTCAATCCGGATGCCCGCCAGACCCCGATCGGCGAACTTCCTGACGATGCGCTAGTCTATCTGCTTGGCAGCCGCTATTGCGATACCCAGAAGCTCTCCGATCTGGCGTGGTCGATGTTCGGCGGCATCACAGGCGGCTGGCAGCGTGTGCAGGCAATCTGCGACTACGCCCACGACCGTATCTCGTTCGGCTATCACCATGCCCGCAATGACCGCACTGCGTCGGAAGGCCATGACGAGCGCGTCGGCGTCTGCCGCGACTTCGCCCATTTGGCCGTCACCCTGTGCCGCTGCATGAATATCCCGGCGCGCTACTGCACCGGCTATCTTGGCGACATCGGCGTGCCCATCGATCCCGCGCCGATGGATTTCAGTGCCTGGTTCGAGGTCTATCTGGACGGCCGCTGGTACACGTTCGATGCCCGCCACAACCATCCGCGCATCGGCCGCATCGTCATGGCCCGGGGCCGCGATGCCGCCGACGTGGCAATCTCCACCGCCTTCGGCCCGGCGCCGCTGGCGAAGTTCGTGGTGATCACCGAGGAAGTCGTCACTACATCGAACCAAGCACCGATCTGCATGGTGGCGTAGTTCCCTCAGCGGAACCGTCGCTCAGTCCGGACAATTCCATCTTTCGTTATGCCCGGCCTCGTGCCGGGCATTCGCGTATCAGGGCAAGGCACCGCGTCGGCCCCACGACGCGGTCCACGTCCGTCCAAGACAACAAAAGCCCGCCGGTTTCCCGGCGGGCTCCTTTGGCCTGCTGCCTAGCGGATCAGCAGGAACAGGATGATCAGGGGGATCGGAATTCCGACCAGCCAGAGGAGAATGGGCATGTGATGTTCCTTTCGGTTTGAGGTGAGTTAGATCTTACGTATTCAGGCGACGCTTGTTGCCCCAGGTACCGTCACGCAGGCCGCCACCTTCGGTCGCAGCAAGGCTGGCACAGAACGCGCCGAGGAGCAGTGAAGCGGTGAGCCAAAAGGCCAGCGAGGCAGTGGCCTTGCGGGCCGCATCCAGGTTTGCCTTGGCGTCATTGATAACCTGATTGACGCGGGCCTCGGCATCCGCCTGGCTCAGACCGGCACGTGCCGAGACGACCTTTGCAACGTAAGTCTTGTCGGCAGGCTTCATGTCGGAGCCGGCTTTGAAGCTGGTGCCGAGCAGACGGGTCAGTTCGCCGCGCGAATCAGCCGGATTGGTATTGGCCTGCGGGGTATCCGAGCGAAGCAGGGAGTCCACATAACCGTCCATCGGACCGGAAGCTGCCGTCACCGCGCCCTGGGTCGCCCCCGAAGCGGCGCCGCCCATGACGCTGGCGGCCGGCGTTGCGAGCAGAACGGCGCCGAGCACCGACGCGAAGGCCCATGTGATGAAGCCATGCGCGGTATCGCGGAAGTAGACTTCATCGCTGTGCACGCCGGTCCACCTGGTGCGCAGACGGCCGGCGATGTAGCCACCGATCGACGACGAGATCATCGCGATCACGATGAGGTAGATGCCCGTCGCCAGCTTGAAGGTCGTGGCAGACACGCCTGAACCCGACCATGGCGATACCGAGGTGGCGCCGAGCGCGACGCCGAGCGTCAGCAAGACCAACGTCAATGCACAGGACACGACGGCTCCTGCAAAGATTGCTGGCCATGAGACGCCTGCGCCCGACGTTTCCGTCGCGTCGGTCGGTTGGATAACCACTGTATCGATCATAATCGCTCCTGCCCGGCGGGCCTGTCGTGTTTCAACTGCGCAATCAATGTGCAGCAGGAACATTGGTTCCGACGAAATCGCACGGCGCTGCGCGCGGAAACCGACTTAAAACAAGACGCTCTCGCGATCTCCCATAAGATTTTTAAAACTGTAGTTGTCGCGGAAGAGGGAACTCAAAACACGTTACGCGGTTTGGAATGCCTCAAAAGATATCCCAACCGGAGTTGCTGTTTCATGGCTACCAAAAAGGCTGCCGCGTCCAAGAAGGGCGTCGCGCGCCCACCGAAAGCCCGGTCGTCCGGTCAGTCGTCGACCGTAGCGGACAACCAGTCGCTCGATCTCGACACCGGCAAGAACGCCGACCTCGCCCGCGACACCCTGGAACCTGGCGAAGCCATGACCGGCAACCAGGGCGTCGTGATCTCCGACGACCAGAACTCACTGAAGGCGGGTCCGCGCGGCCCCTCCCTGCTGGAAGACTTTCACCTTCGCGAGAAGATCACCCATTTCGACCACGAGCGCATTCCGGAGCGCGTGGTGCACGCGCGCGGCGCCGCGGCGCATGGCGTGTTCGAACTTTATGAGGACCTTTCCGAATTCACCTCGGCGGGCGTTCTGACCGATACCTCGCGCAAGACGCCGGTGTTCGTGCGGTTTTCCACAGTCGCGGGATCCCGCGGCTCCGCCGACACCCCGCGGGACGTGCGCGGCTTCGCCGTCAAGCTGTACACCCAGGAAGGCGTCTGGGACATCGTCGGCAACAACATGCCGGTGTTCTTCATTCAGGACGCCATCAAGTTTCCGGACCTCATCCATGCGGTGAAGCCCGAGCCCAACAACGAGATTCCGCAGGCCGCATCGGCCCACGACACGTTCTGGGATTTCGTCTCGCTGACGCCGGAGAGCGCCCACATGCTGATGTGGGTCATGAGCGACCGCGCGCTGCCGCGCAGTCTCGCCATGATGGAGGGCTTCGGCGTCCACACCTTCCGGCTGGTCAATGCCAAGGGCAAGGCCGTCTTCGTCAAGTTCCACTGGAAGCCGGTGAAGGGCGTGCACTCGCTGGTATGGGATGAATCGCAGAAGATTTCCGGCAAGGACGCCGACTTCCACCGCCGCGACCTGTTCGAATCCATCGAGCGCGGCGACTATCCGGAATGGGAACTCGGCCTGCAGATCGTCGAGGAGAAGGACGAGTTCAAATTCGACTTCGACTTGCTCGACCCCACCAAGATCATTCCCGAGGAACTGGTGCCGGTGCGGCGGGTCGGCAAGATGACCTTGAACCGCAACCCCGACAACTACTTCGCCGAGACCGAGCAGGTTGCCTATCACACCGGTCACATCGTGCCGGGCATCGATTTCAGCAACGATCCGCTGCTGCAGGGCCGGCTGTTCTCCTACACCGATACCCAACTGCGCCGCGTCGGACCCAACTTTGCCGAGTTGCCGATCAACCGGCCGCTTTGCCCGGTGCACAACAACCAGCGCGATGCCATGGCCCGCACCACCATCAACAAAGGTCGCGTTGCCTACTTCCCCAATCGGCTCGGCGGCGGCTGCCCGATGCAGTCTCCCAAAGGCGCGCAGGCTTTCGTCAGCTATGGCGAGAAGGTCGATGGCGCGAAAATCCGCCAGCGCAGCGAGAGTTTCTCCGATCACTTTAGCCAGGCCACCATGTTCTGGAACAGCATGAGTGACTGGGAGAAGCAGCATATCGCCGAAGCCTTCGCCTTCGAGCTCAACCAGGTCGAGAACGAGGAGGTCCGGCATCACGTGATGAACGAGATCCTCGTCAATATCGCCGCCCCCCTCGCACAGGCCGTGTCGGCACAGACCGGCATTGCCATCGCTCCTGTCGGCGATGCGAAGAACCCGACGCCGTCGGCACCGACGCCGTCCGGTCCACTGCGCAAGGACGCCAAGGACCTCGCGTCTCCGGCGCTCAGCATGGACAAGCCCTGCGACAGCATCAAAGGCCGCCGCATCGCCGTTCTCGGCGGTGACGGCATGGATGCCGCACAGTTCAAGACCGTGCTTACGGCATTGCAGGCCGAGGAAGCCGTCGTCGAGCTGATCGCGGCCCATGCCGGCACGGTGGCGGATTCCAAGGGCAAGCCCCAGAAGGTCAACCGCGCCGCACCCAACGCGCCGTCGGTCATTTACGACGGCGTCATCGTGCTGGGCGGTGATTCCGCCGCGGCGCTGGCGCAGTCCGGCCTCGCCATCCACTTCGTCAACGAGGCGTTCCGCCACGGCAAGCCCATCGCCTTCCTCGGCGAGGGAACCGAACTGATGGAGGTCGCCAACCTGCCCGATGCCGAGGACGGCAATGGCATCGTGACCGGCGATGACGTGACCGCCTTCGTGGAAGCATTGTTGCAGCACCGCTTCCCGCGCCGCGCTATCGACGGCGTGCCGGCCTGACCCGACAAGCGGCGATGCACGGAACCACGTGCATCGCCGTTGATTAGTTCAGCATTCGAGCCGCCAATCCCCAACCGCAGGAGAGCAAGATGGGCATTTTCACCAAGGACATCCAGACCATGGACGACCTGTTCCTGCATAGCCTGCAGGACATCTATTACGCCGAGAACCAGATCACCAAGGCATTGCCCAAGATGATCGACCTCGCCACCAACCGCGATCTGACGACGGGCCTGAAGAACCACCTCGACGAAACCAAGGGCCAAATTATGCGCCTCGAGCAGGTGTTCAAGAAGCTCGGCAAGGAGCCTTCGGCGACCACCTGCCCGGCCATCGACGGCATCATCAAGGAAGCCAACGAGGTTGCCGGCGACGTCGCCGACAAGGACGTGCTCGATGCCGCCATCGTCGCGTCCTGCCAGGCCGTCGAGCATTACGAGATCGCCCGCTACGGCACCTTGATCGCCTGGGCCGAAGCGCTCGGCCACGACGATGTGGTGCGGTTCCTCACAACCAACCTGAACGAGGAAAAGGCCGCCAACACCAAGCTCACCACCGTCGCCGTTCGCAAGGGCGTCAACCGCAAGGCGGCGAGCTGACCGACTGACCAAGAAGGCGCGGCTCACGGCCGCGCCTTCACGTCCCACGAGGAAGTTCAACATGGACCTAGCTACGTCGAATGAGGCTCGAGCCTCCGCAACAAGCGGCCCGGAATCGGTGGCAATCTCCCTCATCATCAACGGCAAGCTCCGCCACATGTCGGTCGAGCCGTGGGTGACGCTGCTCGATCTGCTGCGCGAGCGGGAAGATCTCACCGGCACCAAGAAAGGCTGCGATCACGGCCAGTGCGGCGCCTGCACCGTGCTGATCGACGGCAAGCGCATCAATTCCTGCCTGACGCTGGCCGTGGTGCGCGACGGCGCCGAGATCACGACCATCGAGGGGCTCGGCAGCGAGGCCGCTCCGCATCCGCTGCAGCAGGCCTTCATGGATCACGATGCGTTCCAGTGCGGCTATTGCACCCCCGGGCAGATCTGCTCGGCGCAGGGCCTGATCAACGAAGGCCACGCCCGCAGCCGCGACGAGGTGCGTGAGCTGATGAGCGGCAACCTGTGCCGCTGCGGCGCCTACCCCAACATCACCGATGCCGTCATCGACGTGCTCGCCAAGGAGACCGGGAAGTGAACCGCTTCAGCTACAGCCGCGCCACCGCCGTGTCCGATGCCGTGAGCAACGGCGCGATCGAAGGCGCGCGGTTCCTGGCCGGCGGCACCAATCTCGTTGATCTCATGAAGGAGAATGTCGAACGCCCGGTGCGGCTGATCGACATCAACCGTCTGCCGCTCGACCGGATCGAGGACATTGACGGCGGCGGATTGCGGCTGGGCGCGCTGGTGACCAACGCCGAGACCGCCTACGATGACCGCGTCGCACAGCGCTATCCGTTGCTGGCCTCCGCGATCCTCGCAGGCGCCAGTCCGCAGTTGCGCAACGCCGCCACCAATGGCGGCAATCTCAACCAGCGCACCCGCTGCTATTATTTCTACGACACGGCTGCGCCATGCAACAAGCGGCAGCCCGGTTCCGGCTGCGGCGCCGTCGGCGGCGTCAACCGCATCCACGCCATCCTCGGCGCTAGCGAGGCGTGCATCGCCACCCACCCATCCGACATGTGCGTAGCGCTGGCTGCGCTCGATGCGAGCATCCGTGTCACCGGCCCCGGCGGCGACCGCGTCATCCGCATAAGCGATTATCACCGGCTGCCCGGCGACGAGCCGCAACGCGACAACACCCTCAGCCCTGGCGAACTGGTCACCGCCATCGATCTGCCGGCCGACGATTTCAGCGCCAACTTCACCTACCTGAAGCTGCGCGATCGCCTGTCCTACGCCTTCGCGCTGGTGTCGGTGGCGGTCGCCCTCCGGATGGACGGCGACGCTATCGCAGAAGCACGAATCGCGCTGGGCGGCGTCGCCCACAAGCCGTGGCGCTCGCTCACCGCAGAGAGCCTGCTGAAAGGCCGGAGCGCCTCGCCGGCTTGCTTCGGCGCGGCGGCCGACGCGCTGCTCGAC
>LNAP01000992.1_pt2 | contig 31249 bp, 31 predicted proteins | sample 602601 | NCBI WGS metagenome assembly LNAP01 (sample SAMN02440304, study PRJNA202911) | soil metagenome | biome: Subtropical and temperate rainforests or woodlands; isolation source: soil samples (1 kg each in a 20% v/v slurry with milli Q water) were... ...
CAGCAACGGTTCCTGGATGCGGGTGACGATGGTTTGCGAGGCGCGCAGCAGTTCGACGATGCCGATCCACATCACCAGCGCGGTGTCTTTCATCACGCCGAGCACCAGGTTCAGCCAGCCCGGAAAAGCCACCCGGGTGGCCATCGGCAGGACGATCCAGCGCAGGTCCTGCAGGAAGCTCAGGCCCAGCGAGCGACTGGCCCGGCGCAGGGTGAACGGCACCGACAGCACACCAGCGCGCACGATCTCGGTGAAGTACGCGGCGGCGTAAACCCCCAGCACAATGCAGCCGACGCTGAAGGCGCTGATGTTCAAGCCGACGATGCTTTTGAGCGAGTTGAACAGCACGAACTGGATCAGCAACGGTACGCTGCGAAACACATCCAGCACCCAGGCCAGGGGCAGACTGGCCCGCGGCAACAAGGCCCGCAGCAGGCCGAAGAGCAAGCCGGCGAGGGAGCCGAGCATGATCGACCAGAACGTCAGTTGCAGCGTGACCCAGGCGCCATTGAGCAGGAACAACAGGTCATTGGAGGAAAAACCGGTGGCAAACATGGACAGCTCCTCAGTAACGGAACAACCGCCAGGCCATCAGCCGGGCTGCCGCGACGATCGCCTTGGCAATCAGGTAATACAGCACCGCTGCGATGGCGAAGAACTCGAAGGTGCGGAACGTTTTGACGTTGTAATCCTGGGTCACGCCGGTCAGGTCATTGTTCAGCCCGACGATCACCCCCAGCGACGTCATCAGCACCGCCCAGACCATCTGATTAGTCAGTGGGTAGAAGACGATCCGCAGCAGCTGCGGGACGATGATCATGCGATAGGCCTGGAAGGCACTCATGCCCAGCGAACGTGCGGCGCGCACTTGGGTGTCCGGGACGGCCTTGAGGCCACCGCGAAAGTTCTCCGCCAGATACCCGGCATTGTTGAAGGTGATCCCGGCCAGCAGGGCGAGCCATGAGCTGACGTGCAGCCCCAGCGAGCCGAGGCCGAAGTAGAGGACGTAGATCTGGAACAGCGAAGGGGTATTGCGCGCGATCGATACCCAGCCGTTGCCGATGCCGCGCAGCAGCAGGTTTTTGCTTTCGCGCATCACGGTCAGGGCCAGGGCGATCAGCACGCCGAAGATCATCGACAGCGCCGCGGTCTCGAAGGTGACCAGGGCACCGGCAAGCATGTCCGGCAGGGCGCGCAGCGCTGAGCGCCATTGGAAGCTGTAATCAAACATGCGCAGGGCTCTCCAGTAGGGCGGCAGGTTGTAGCCACGCCGGCAGGCGCCCGCTGGCGGTGGCATTGCAGGCGGCATCGACGCATTCTTTGATGCTGGCGAAATGCACCTTGCGGCCCACCAGGCCGGGTGCGTAATGGGCGTATTTGCCGGAGTTGGTCATCAAGGTTTTTGCGGCCAGCGGGATCACCGGCTCGCCGAGCATGCACCAGCAGGTATCGGTGACCAGGGTGGCGCCGAAAGCTTCGATCACGGCGATATGCCCGGCTTCGCGAGCCTGCTCCAGCACGGCACGGCCGCAGGTAATGGCGAGGACCACGTCAGGGTGTTTGTGCCGACCGAGGCACAGCCGCGCGAGGTGGGCGAATTCGCTGAGGGAAAAATGCGGATTGCCCAGCGAGACCACATCCACCCGGCTGTCGCGGGCACTGTTGAGCTCGCGCCAGCTGACCAATAGATCGTTCAGGCGGATTTTTTCCACGGGTAGAAACCCATCCACTTCCAGCACCTGTGTTGGGTCGAGTGCTTCCGGCGTTACTCCGGCGATATGGAACAGTGGTGCGGCGGATGTGGTGGCAAATGCCGCGCCGAACGCTTTGAGGTCGTCCAGGCTCGGCTTGCGGTTTTCCAACCCGCGCACCAGTGGAATCCGGCTGCCCGACAGCGCGCCAATGTGGTAACCGAGCAGCGGGTAGAAGGCGTCATCCAGTTCACCCAGGGCGGGCAACTCGATTTGCAGGCCAGCCTTGCGTTGCGCGTCCAGATGGCAGCCGATCAACGGGGCGCGACCAGTCAGCGCGATGCAGATGTCCAGGTAGTCCGGGTACTTCAGGGTGCGTGCGCCGAGCACGCTGTTGGCGTAAACCACCGCGTTGGATTCGGCCCAGACGATCTGCTCGCCAGCCTTCGGCGCGCTGTCGAGCAGGTAGGGCGCGCAGGTAAAACTCAGCTGTGCACCCATCGCCATATAGGCATCGCCCAAGGCACTGGCCGGTTCACCGAGGGCCGGGTCGATGCCCAGTTCGCGCCAGCGGCGCTGGTCCACGGAAATCGAATTGAGGGTGGTGGGCACTCGCACGGTTGCTCCCCATTGCACCAGCTGTTGGGCAAAACGCAGGCTCGCCGGTCCCGTGTAGATGCAGCCATCGATGTGCGCCTGGGTGACGTCCACCAGATGGCGGGCACCTTGCAGTTCGGCCATGCGCAGGACGATCTGCATCGCCACTTGTGCGGTCTTGCCATGCTGGCCGTCGAGCAGCGCTTGGTCGTGTTCGGTGAGTTCGATCGCGGTGGCGATATCGGTGCTCGGCAAAGGGCTGTCGAGTGCCTGCCAGGCATCGCCCGGCAGGTGCTCGAACAGGCTCAGCGTTGTGTCCTCGACCCGAGCGAAGGCCTTGCCGCGCAGGGCGGCGAAGGCCTCCCGGCCGATGCACAGCACCGGCAGGGAACGCTCGAAAATGGTCTGTGCCACGAGCACGCCCAGGGTCAGGATCTCATCGGGTTCGGCCAGCACCAGTGCGGCCGGTGCGTGACCGTTGCTGATCAGTTCCATCAACACGCTACTGCCGGTGCACGAGCCGCGACCGCTGGGGATGGCCAGCACGCGGCCGGCCAGGTATTCGCCGCTGAGCGGGTGATGACGGTCAATGATCTCGCCGCTATACGGATCGACCCCGCCCCAGAAACTCAACCCGATATCGGCGAACAGCAGGGCGCCCTCGGCGGCGCCCGCGACCAGGCTGCGACCGGTCAGAGAAGTGGGCCTAGGCATGCCGGACATCTCAGTAGTAGACCTGTGGCACGGTCAGGTTGGTCGGCGAGATTTCGGTGCCGACCCATTTGACGAACAACTCCTTGTAACGACCGGTGCGCACCTGCTGGTTGACGAACAGGTTGAGGTAATTGAGCAGGCCATACTCGTTGCGCTTGGCGCCGAGGGACACGTAGTCGATCACGTATGGCGCGTTACCGGCTACCTTCAGGTTTTTGTATTTGCCCGACTTGAGAGTGGCGGCGGCCACGGTGTTGGTGACCACGGTGGCGGCGATATGGCCTTGGGCGACGGCCAGCAACGTGTCGTTTTGCGACTGATAGGCACGGAAGGTACCGGTGCCCCAGCTCTTCACGTCTTTCTCCAGGGCGATGGCCTCATAAGTGCCGCTGGTGTTTCCCACGGGTTTGCCCTTGAGGTCATCGAAGCTGTTGATGCCGGTGTCGTCGCGGGTCAGCACCACCATCTGGAAGGCAAAATAAGGCACGGTGAGGCCGACGGTCTTGGCCCGTTCGAGGGTGTCGGAAGTAGAGGCGACGATCACGTCGGCCCGCCCGGAAACCAGCGCCGGAATGCGGTCCGGGAATGGCGTCTCTACCACTTCGGCGTCGACCCCAAGGATTTTCGCCAGGTCATGGCAGTAGTCCACGTCAAAACCGGCCGGGTTGTTACCTGCGTCGCGAAAACCCATGGGCGGGAAGTCCAGGGTCACGGCGCAACGCAGCTTACCTGAACCGATAATGTCGTCGAGCTTGTCGGCCTGGGCGGTGGCGATAAAGGAGGTACTGAGAACAGCGCTGAGGGCTACGGCAAATGCGGGGTTTTTCATAGAGGCCTCGTTGATGTGAAGTGCTGTTGGATATCGTATTGGGGATTTCGTATACGATATTAACAATAGCAATCAACGTGCCTATTGCCAGGCAGAGGTGAGAATTTAGTGTCAGGGCTTGAAGTAGAGGTGTTGGAGTGGCGTAACTGGATACCGTGAAAGTTTGGACCCGCAACGGCAGGTGTTACAGATGGGAGCAATGGTTGTGCGAGGCGCCCCTTTAAGGAACACCGGGCCCTGCTGATCATTCCCACGCTCCGCGTGGGAATGCCTCAACGGACGCTCTGCGTCCGGCTCTGGAAGGGACGCGGAGCGTCCCGGGCTGCATTCCCACGCAGAGCGTGGGAACGATCATCCTCGCTAACCTCGCGGGTCGAGGTTATCCAGCACCCGATTCACCGCCAGCTCCCCGAGCATGACCACCGATTGAATCCCCAACATCATGTTGCGATGTGGCATGTCCATCAATCCGGCGAATCATGCTCGCTGACGCCAGGGATTCGCAGGCGTTGACCAGCAGGGTTTCGTTATCGACCTCGGTGCCGACATGGTAAATGGTGCTGGGTTTGCGTTTGGTGTCTTTGGGGATGGGGGGCTTGAGGTAGTAATCGAGGGCGCGGTCGGCGGCTTCGTTGAGTTTTTTGGAATCGAAGGATTCGTAGGGGGATGTCGGATCTGTTTCCGGTGGATTGGGTGTTGGTTTGAACATAGATGGAACTCCAGATAATAAAAATGGAGCCATCACCCTCGCTACCAAACGAATGGGTGGCGGCCATACGCAGGTTGGTAGACCGGTCATCTGGCAACCCGGCGCGCCCAAGGGCGCCCTACGCATAGCCACCATAAAAACAGAGGACAAAAAAATCCCTGTATTAGGTTGCGCTATGCGCCAGAAAACCGGGCTACCAAACCCGATCGCTGTTTTTCAGCGACAGGCAAACGATAGAGCCCGGCCCTTTGGCGTACAAGCCGGCGGATTCTGGCGTAGTCGTAGGCAACGGCGCAAGGATGTGTAGCCTGAGTGAGTGTCTGGAGATGTCCGTTAAACATCGCCTGTTTATTGGTCTAACATCGAGCATTGTGGTGGCTGTCCCGGCCTCATCGCGAGCAGGCTCGCTCCCACATTGGATCTGCGGCGTTCGCAAAAAATGGATTCACTGCAAATCCCCTGTGGGAGCGAGCCTGCTCGCGATGAGGCCCGAAAGAACACCACATTCCCTAACGCTGATTATCCCGAAACTGGCTCGGTGACAGGCTGGTCAACCCGCGAAACTGTCGGCTGAAGGCGCTGTGGTCGGTGTAACCGCAGCGCAGGGCGATTTCGGTGATTGGCAGGTCGGTGTGCAGTAACAGCCGCGAACCTTCTTCCAGGCGCGCCTTGTGAATCATCTGCCGTGGGGTGAGCTGGAATACCCGTTTGCAGTGACGCTCCAGTTGCGCCACGGAATAGCCGGCGATGGCGGTCAGTTCGGCGAGGCTGATGGCGCGGGCGAAGTGGCTGCGGATGTGCGCATCCACGGCGGCGAGCTTTTGGAACGCGGGGTGGTTGGATTGGGGGGATTGCAGGTCGCGGGAGATCCCGGCCAGGCCAACGATCTGACCCTGTTCATCCTGCAAGGCGAGTTTGTGGGTCAGGCACCAGATCGGTTGATTGCCGTAATACAGGTGCAGCTCCAGTTGGTCGGCCAGTTCGCGGCCGCTGGACAGGACCCGCCGATCCTGTTCGGTGTACAGCGGGCCGAAGCGTTCCGGGAAGACCATATCTGCGGTGCGCCCCAGCAGTTCCTCGCGATGTTTGAAACCGCAACGCCGGGCCAAAGTCTGGTTGACGAAGGCGTAGCGAGCTTCGCTGTCCTTGATGAAAAACACCACATCCGAGAGGGTATCGAGCAGCGGCGCAATCGGCTGCAGGCTGTTCAGCAGCGTTGGCAGGTCGCAGGGTTTGAAGGTGCTGAGCGAGGGATACATGGCGCTGGGGTCTGATGGCGACCCCGGGATCATAGAGGCTCGGCAGCGTGGCCGAAACCCCCGAGGGGGAATCAGGCTGGCGGGGTGTCGTCCAGGCACATCAAGGTCTCGATTCGCGCCGGGCTGAAGGGTGGGCGGGGCGCCGAAGGTTGCCAGCCGAACAGGTGCTGCACCGCACCGCCACACACCCGGCCCTGACAGGCACCCATGCCGCAGCGGCTGGCCAGCTTGGCTTCGCGCCAGTCAGTGTGCCCGGCCAATGCGGCGTAAGGCACGTCTTCGCAGCGGCAGACCAGGGTGTCGGGTTGGGCCAGGGACTTGAGTGGCGGGGCGAGGGCGAATGCCTGATTCAGTGCCTTGGCGAAACCCTGCCAGCGTGCCCGGCGTGACCACAATTGGCGGGCCGCTTCAAGGTTACCGACCGCCGCGTGACCAGCAATTGCACCTTCAACCAACGCCAGTTCACTGCCACCAAACCCGGTGCATTCACCCGCCGCATAATGATCGGCGCGGCTGCTGGCCTGCCAGGCGTCCACCGCCAACGCCAGACCTTCGATGGCATAACCCAGTGCCTGGCCCAATTGAATGTTCGGGATCAAGCCGAAACCACAGGCCAGCCGATCACATGCCAGTTCGACGATTTTGCCTTGCTGTTGCAGGCGCACACCTTCCAGTCGGTCAGTGCCGAGGGCGGCCAGTACATGAGTCGCGGTGCGGTAATGGCGGTCGAACAAGCTGAACGATTGCATCAGCTTGTTGGGCCAGAGCGGCAGTTGCGCGGCGAAACCGGCGACGGCGGTGCGCGAGGCTTGCTCGGCGATGCGTTGTACTTGGGCGCCGTGTTTTTTCGCAGTGGCGGCACTTGCCAGTAATAGCGGGCCGCTGCCGGCGATCACCACGCGTTCACCCTGCACCGATAAACCGGCCTTGATCAGCGCCTGCAAACCACCGGCCCCGGTCACGCCCGGCAATGTCCAGCCGGGGAAGGGCAGCAGCAACTCGCGGGCACCGGTGCATAGAATCAGTTTGTCGTAGCTGATCAACCAGCCGTCGTCATCATCTTCGACCAACAGTTGTTTCGGACCGGGACTGGCGATCACCCGGGTGCCGGCGTGATGGCGGATGTTGCTGCAAGCCTGCAAACGCTCACGCAGGCGACGGGCCTGATCGGGCACGTTGGCTTGAGGGCCGTCACGCCAGATTTGCCCGCCCGGCAGCGGATTGTCGTCGAGCATGACAATGCGTGCGCCGCTGGGTGCGGCGGCAAGGGCGGCGGCCATGCCCGCCGGGCCGGCACCGATGATCAGCAGATCGGCGTATTCGTTCATGAGCATGTCTGCACCTGCATGCCGTCTCGGCACAAAGTCTGGCAGGCGAGGCGTCGCCGGCCGTCGATGGTCACCCGGCATTCCTGGCAGATGCCCATGCCGCACAGCGGTGCGCGGCGCTGACCACTGACCGACGTGCGCGTGCAGCCGTCGCTGCCCAACGCCAAGGCAGCGGCGACGCTGGTGCCCTCGGCCACCTTCAAGGCGCGGCCATCCAGCAGCAATTCAGGCATAGACAGGTTCTCCGAGAAAACGCTGGGGCAGATAGGGTTGTGCGGTTAGTGGCGGGGTTTCGTCGAACAGTTGCGCCACCAGCAAGTCGGCCGTGCCGGGGGCCGTGGTGACGCCCAAACCTTCGTGACCCACCGCCAGCCACAAGCCTTGGCGTTGCGGGTGTTGCCCCACCAGCGGCAGGCCGTCGGGGCTGGCGGCGCGAAAGCCGGTCCAGGCGCGGATGCCGTTGAACCGGGCCAGCCCTGGCATGTACTCGGCGGCACGCTTGAGCATTTTCGCCAGCATCCAGCCTTCGACCTGCGGGTCGGTGGTACCGAATTGCCGCGAAGCACCGATGAACAATTGCCCGGTGGGGCGCGGCTGAATATTGCAGGCGGTCGACGGCCCCGTGGCGTTGTGGGCGCTGGTGACGTAACCCAGTTCCACCAGGGTGTGGGTGACGGTGCGGGGGTAGCGATCGGTAATCAGCAGGTGACCTTTCTTCGGCTCGATGGGCAACTCCGGGCACAGTTCGTTGGCCTGAATACCGTTGGCCAACACCACCGCTTCGGCACTCAACCAGTGGCCGTCATCGAGGCATACGCGGTTGCCATCGACCGTGCTGACCCGCGCCCGGCGTTGACGGATGTTCGGCGTGTCGAGCATCCAGTTGGCTGTCGCCGGCGCATAAAGAATGCCGTCGCCATTGATCAGCAAACCGCCTTCCAGACCTTCGCGCAGTTCCGGTTCACGCTGGCGCAAGGCACTGGCGCTGATCAATTCGCACGTCACGCCCTGGGCTTTCAGGTTCAAGTACTTGCCATGGGCGACCGCCATTTCCTCGGCGTTGGCCGCCAGCCACAGCGTGCCGTTGTTGCGGTAGGCGCAGCCGTCGGGCAAGTCTGGCGCCAGCTCGCGCCAGCGTTGCAGGGAATACTGACTCAGGGCCAGTTCGGCCGGGTTGTCGTCGAGCACCAGCAGGTGGCCCATGCCCGCCGCCGTCGCACCGTGCAAGCCGGCGTCAAGCACCAGCACCTGCAAGCCGCGACGGGCCAGCGCCTGGGCACAGGCGGCGCCGATGATGCCGGCGCCGATCACGATCACATCGGCCACAAGGCCCTCGTTCATGGACGAATGCCCCAGGCGAACGGGTCATCCTGTTCGATGATCAAACTGGCTTCGGCGCTGATGAAAGCGCGGCCGCGAATGGTCGGTACAACGCGCTCGCCCTGCCATTCGTAAGAGCCTTCGAACTCGCTGCCGATGACACTGGCCTGGCGCCAGATCTGTCCCGGTTGCAGTTTGTCGTCCGCGGCCAGGCACGCCAGTTTGGCACTGGTGCCAGTGCCGCACGGTGAGCGGTCATAAGCCTTGCCGGGGCAGAGGACAAAGTTGCGGCTATCGGCGTGATCGTCATCGCTGAACAGCTCGACATGGTCGATCAGCCCGCCGTCTTCGCCACGTATACCCTGGGCCTCCAGCGCCTGTTGCACGGCGTAGGTGTAAGCGGTCAGCGCGTCGAGGTTATCGCCGGCCACCCGCAGGCCATGCTCGGCGATCAGGAAAAACCAGTTGCCGCCCCAGGCGATATCGCCGACCACCTGGCCGACATCTGGCACCTGCAACACCAGCGCCTTACGGTAACGGTAGGCCGGCACATTGCGCACGCTCACCGAATGATCTTCGTGCAGGGTCGCCTGCACGGTACCCACCGGCGTCTCGATGCGATGCACGCCGGGGCTGATCTTGCCCAGATGCGCCAACGACGCCACCAGGCCAATAGTGCCGTGGCCGCACATGCCCAGGTAACCGGTGTTATTGAAGAAAATCACCCCGGCACACGCACTCGGGTCCACAGGCGTGCAGAGCAGGGCACCCACCAGCACGTCACTGCCACGGGGTTCGAGCACACAAGCGGCGCGCCATTGATCGTGATGTTCGGCGAGCAGTTTGCGACGTTCGGCCATGCTGCCGGTGCCCAGGTCAGGAAAGCCTGCGGTCACCAGACGGGTCGGTTCGCCGCCGGTGTGGGAGTCGATCACGGTGATGCGTTTCATGGGAGGGCCACGTCCGTTCAGATGAGTGAACGAAAGAGTGGCCTGTGCAACGGGGTGTCGGCTTGATGGATTTATCCTGTGCCCGTGACGAAATCAGCACAGCACCTAGTGAGCGTGGGGCAGGTGCTCGAACAGGGTCTTGCAGACCCCGGCAATGTGCTCATCCAACAGCTTTACCGCCAGATCCACATCCCCGGCACGACAGGCTTTGATGATCTCACGGTGCTCGTGATCAGCCCGTTCCTTGCCGGCCGACAGGCTCATCTGCATGCGCAGGTAGCGCTCCAGCTTGTCGTTGACCGAACGAATCAGGCTGACCAGAAACGGCCGTTGCGCCGGCTCATAAAGGCAGGCGTGCAGTTCCCAATTGAGTTCGGCCCAGCGGCCCACATCGTCCTCGCCAATGAACTCCTGACAGATACGCTCGGCACGGGCGAAGGTTTCTTCGGTCATGTTGGGAATGGCCAGGCGCAGTATCTTGTCCTCCAGCAACATCCGCACTTCGAACATCTGCGCCAGTTCGGCATCGGAAACCCGCGTGACCATCGCCCCGCGATTGCGCTGGAACATCACCAGCCCTTCGGCCTCCAGCCGCTTGAGGGCCTCGCGCACCGGAATCTTGCTGACGTTGAACTGGCGGGCAATGTCGTCCTGGCGAATCGGCTCATCTTCGGCGAAATGCCCGGCGACGATCGCGTCCCGCAGATGACGGGTGATGATTTCCGAGGTCGAAGGGGTATTGCCAAGGTCAGGAGCGTTGAGTTTTGGTAGGTTCACGGCAGCGGTCGTTTGGAGTGAGATGGCGATAGGGTATACGAAATTCTTTCGCTGCGAAGTTCCAGGCGATGGTCGCCTCGAAGAATGGCAGGATTGGCACCCGCCCTCTCCCGCAAGGGGGAGGGCAATGTGCGGTATCAGGAAGCTTTGAGCGTTAGCGCTTACGACGATGGCCAGTGATCATCGACAGAGGCAGGTTTTCTCGCAAGCGCAGGCTTTCCACCAACGCTGCGACAATATGCACACAAACCAATGCGAGCAGTGCATTGGCCATAAACTCGTGAACATCACGTGGCCAGTCTTCACCCCAGAAATAGTCCACTTCTTCCATCAAAAAACCGCTGATACCCAGACCGGTCATCAACAGCAGCATGAGGACCATCACCAGTGCACCGATGGGCGAATGCCCCATGCGGTGATAGCCCTTGCCGGAATACAGCGCCCGGCCATGCTGAACGACCCGCGTCGGCGTCGGCCAGAAGTCTGACCAACGCGCCGATGGCGGGCCGATGAACCCCCACACCACGCGCACCAGCACGACAGCTACGGCGTAATAGCCGAGCCAGCGATGCCAGCCGTCTCCTTCCTCATTGAGGAAGTAGTCGCTGATGAAGACAACCGCCAGGGACCAATGACAAAAGCGTACGAGGGGGTCCCAGAGGCGCTGGGTTTCAGCTTTCACAGGGGGCCTATTCGATTTCTTCTTTCACGACTTTGCCGGTGACCGGGTCAAAGTAGATCTCGACTTTGCGCTTGTCTTTGTCCCAGCCGTAGATCTCGTAGCAATTGCCGCTCGTGACTTTGAACTTCTTGATGTTGTAGCCCTTGGCCTTGAGCTCTTCCTGAAACTTGGCCTGGTCCTGCCATTGGGCCTTGTCGGCTGTGGTGCATTGAGTCCCGGCGAAAGCCAGGGGGGAGGCGGCAAGAAGGGAGAGCAACAGAAGTTTACGCATGGGTTTTCCTCGAAATATTGTTGTTGTCCGATAACGCGAGAGATTCTCAATCACTCTGGGCGCGCTGAAGATTAGTTGAGCTTTGAATCGTTGTCACTAGATTGCGGGCTGCGAACAAACGCCCGGGTGTTTGACCAGTGCCAATCAGTTAAGGTGCGCAACCTGTGGGAGCGGGCTTGCTCGCGAAAGCGGTGTGTCAGGCGACATCAGTATTGACTGTGCTGCCGTCTTCGCGAGCAAGCCCGCTCCCACAGGAATTTGCGCTGAACTGGCCGGCATTGCGGTGCTGGATTTCAGGTTTCCACTCAGAACCGGTAATTGGTGCTCAGCTCCAGAGTTCGCGGTGCTCCGGGGGTGATCAGGTCCACCGAGCCATGGGCCGAGGCGTAATAGTCCTTGTCGAAGACGTTACGCAAGCGCAGCGCCATGTCCCATTTCGGCAAGTTGTAGAGCAACGCCGCGTCGACGGTGGTGTAAGCGGGCATGACCACCTGGTTATCCAGGGCGGTGTAACGGTCATCGACATAGTTCGCCCCCATGCCTACGCGCCAGGTGTTGGTCAGCGAGCGCACCAGCCAGAGGTTGGCGCTGTGACGCGGGGTCAACGTTGGTGTCTGGCCCTCGTTGGCGACGCCATTGGTTCGGTTGTTGGACTTGGTGATCTCGGCGTCCAGATAGGCATAGCCGGCATAGACCTGCCACTTGTCACTCAACTGCCCGCTAGCGGTCAATTCAAGACCGTCGGTGCGCTGCTCGCCCGCCAGGACCAGCTTGGTCGGGTTCGCCGGATCGGTCGTTTTCATGTTGGTGCGTTCCAGCCGGAACAGCGCCGCCGTCAACGCCAGGCGATTGTCGAGCAGGTCCCACTTGCCGCCGATCTCGAAGTTGGTGGTTTGCTCCGGTTCAAGGTCCTGGTTGGTAGTGCTCAGGGCGAAGACTTCGGAGGAGGGTTGATAAGAGCGACTCACCGAAATGTAGTAGGACTGAACCTGATCAGGCTGATAGACCAGGCCTGCGCGCGGGCTCCAGGTGTTGTCGGTTCGGGACATCGAGGCGCCCGTCAGGTCATCCGAATATTGCTGGTCGAACACGTCATAGCGCACACCCAGCAAAGCTTTCCATTGCGGGGTCAGTTCAATCAGATCCTGGACGTAGAAACCGGCCGTGTCCTGAGTAGTGGTGCCCTTGGCGGTTTGTCGGTTGGCCTGGAACGGCACGTCGACCAAGCCATCGCGGTACACCGGAACCCGCGCTACGTTGCTCTGGCTGAAGACGGATTGGTCCTTGATCTGACGTCCCAGCTCCACGCCATAGAGCAGGTTGTGATTCATCCCGGCCAGCGTGGCCTGTTGCTTCAGTTCGGTCTGGTTGAACCAGCCGTCTTCCTTGCGCTGCACGTTGCCGCGATTGAGTTTGACCAGCAATTCGCCGTTGGGGGCGGTGACGAAACGGGTCGGGCTGGAGTCGGCGAGCGTGTTGTTGCGATCCAGGTCGTAGTGGTAGTAGCGGCTGGTGTTGCTCAGGGTGAAGTCGTCGTTGATGCGATAGTCGACGCCAGCCGTGAACGAAAACACTTCGCTGCGGGTGTAATCGTCATCCGGATCGGCGGAACCGAAGCGCTTGTCCCGATCGACATCGACCGGGCGATCGCCCCGCGCGGGAATGCCGAAGTCGATCAAGCGTTTGTCGTACAGGTACGTCGCCCCCAGGTTCAGCTCAAGATCGTCGGAGAGTTTGAAGTAGGCCGAAGGCGCAATGGCCTTGCGATCGATATAGCCGTCATCGCGGAAGGTGTCGCTGTTTTCCAGTGCACCGGTTACCCGGAATGCCTTGTCGTTTTGCTGCTGATCGGCCCAGCCGGCGTCGAACTGCGTGCGCTTTTTACCCTCGCTGTCGAAGCTGACACCCACTTCCTGCTTGGGGGTGAAGTTGGGTTTCTTGCTGATGCTGTTGATCAGGCCACCGGATGAGCCACGGCCATAGAGCACCGCTGCCGGTCCCTTGATCACTTCCACGCGCTCGACGTTGGACAGATCGCGGAAGTACAGCGCGTCGTCACGAACGCCGTCGACGTACATGTCGCCGATGGCACTGAAGCCGCGAATAGTGACCTGGTCGCGTTGGCCATCGCCATTGGAAAGACCGATGCCAGGGACGTTCTTCAACACGTCTTCCATCGACTGCGCGCCCTGATCCTTGATCACGCTCTGAGGGATCACGTTCACCGTTTGCGGGATATCCCGCAGCGGGGCGTCGATCTTCAGCGCACTGCGGCTGTCGGTCGGCTTGTAGCTCTGCTCGCTGTAATCACTGGTCACAGCGGTTGCAGGCAGGGCCAATGCCGATTGGGTTTGTGCTTGCAAATCAGGTACTGCAAAAAGCCCCAGCAGTGAGAGAGAGGCGGGGTAAATACGCGGTAAAGCCACCATGAGCTCCTTTTTTAGTTATGGCGCTAATGATAACGATTATCTTTTGTAAGTAAATAAATATCATTTACATAAGGAGTCGACACATTGGCCGTTGAATTTTACATGCGGAAAAACGTATATTCGGCAAAACGCATATGAGCGGCCCAACCCGGAGAGACCCAATGGCTGACCATCTGACGCCGACCACTGTTTTCAAATGCCTGGCTGACGACAACCGGGTCCGCATGATGCTGCTTATCGCCCGTGAGGGAGAGCTATGCGTCTGCGAGCTGACCTGTGCGTTGAATGAGAGCCAGCCCAAAGTCTCCAGGCACCTGGCGCAATTGCGCACCTGCGGATTGCTCTCGGACCGTCGGCAGGGCCAATGGGTTTACTACCGACTGCACCCGAATCTGCCGGACTGGGTGCATCAGGTGCTGACCATGGTGCTCGAGTCCAACGGGCACTGGTTGAGCCCGGATGCCAAACGCCTTGAACAGATGGGTGACCGTCCCGAGCGGACAGCGGCTTGCTGCCCGGTTCGATGATTCCAGACGCGCTTTTGCGCAGGACAATGACCATGCACGATGACCACATGCCCCACCTCGATACCGAACTGGTTGATCTCCCGTCGACCGACAAGCTCGGCATCGAACAAACTTCCAGCCACAAGCCGCGCATTTTGCTGTTGTACGGATCGACCCGCGAGCGCTCCTTCAGTCGCTTGCTGGTCGAAGAGGCTGCCCGTTTGCTGCAGCATTTCGGCGCCGAGACACGGGTTTTCAATCCGTCTGGTTTGCCGTTGCCTGATGATGCTGGCGACGATCACCCACGGGTGCAGGCGCTGCGCGAATTGATGATGTGGTCGGAAGGACAGGTCTGGTGTTCACCAGAACGTCACGGTTCGATGAGCGCAGTCTTCAAGGCGCAGATCGACTGGGTGCCGCTCGCGATGGGCGCCGTACGCCCGACCCAGGGCAAGACCCTCGCCGTGATGCAAGTGTGCGGCGGCTCGCAGTCGTTCAACGTAGTCAATCAGCTGCGGGTGCTGGGGCGCTGGATGCGCATGTTCACCATTCCCAACCAGTCCTCCGTGCCGAAGGCCTATCTGGAATTCGACGATAACGGCCGGATGAAACCTTCGCCGTTCTACGACCGTGTCGTGGATGTGATGGAAGAACTGGTGAAATTCACCTTGCTGCTGCGCGATCGTCAGGACTATCTGGTCGATCGTTATTCCGAGCGCAAGGAATCGGCGCAAGAACTCATGAAACGTGTCAATCAGCGCTCTATTTGAAGGAGGAAACATGACGATCAAAGTGGGCATCAATGGTTTTGGCCGCATCGGTCGCCTCGCTCTGCGAGCAGCCTGGCGCTGGCCAGAGTTTGAATTTGTGCAGATCAACGATCCGGCAGGCGACGCGGCGACTCATGCGCACCTGCTGAACTTCGACTCGGTGCATGGTCGTTGGAATGACCAGGCCGACTCCGAGGGCGACAACATCGTCATCGACGGCAAACGCATCAAGGTAACGGCCAACAAGGCGATTGCCGACACCGATTGGTCGGGCTGCGATCTGGTGATTGAAGCCAGCGGCAAGATGAAGACCGTCGCGGTGCTTCAGGCTTACCTCGACCAAGGCGTCAAGCGTGTGGTGGTCAGCGCCCCGGTGAAGGAGCAGGGCGCGCTGAACATCGTCATGGGCGTCAACCATCAGCTGTTCAACCCGGCGGAACATCGCATTGTCACCGCCGCGTCGTGCACCACCAACTGCCTGGCGCCGGTGGTGAAGGTGATCCACGAGAAACTGGGCATTCGCCACGGCTCGATCACCACCATCCACGACCTGACCAACACTCAAAGCATCCTCGATCAGCCGCACAAGGATCTGCGCCGTGCGCGAGCGTCGGGCATGAGTTTGATCCCGACCAGCACCGGCTCCGCCACCGCGATTGCCGAAATCTTCCCGGAACTGCGCGGGCGTCTGAATGGCCATGCCGTGCGCGTACCGTTGGCCAACGCTTCGCTGACCGACTGTGTCTTTGAAGTCGAGCGCGTCACCACCGTTCAAGAAGTGAATCAGTTCCTCAAGGACGCGTCCGAGAACGAACTGAAAGACATCCTCGGTTTTGAGGAGCGTCCGCTGGTGTCCATCGACTACCGCACCGATCCACGCTCATCGATCATCGATGCGCTGTCGACCATGGTCATCAACGGCACCCAGGTCAAACTCTATGCCTGGTATGACAATGAATGGGGTTACGCGAATCGCACCGTCGAACTGGCCAGAATGGTCGGCCTGGCCGTTTAAGGAGCGGTGATGAAAGCGTTGTCAGCCCTCGCTCCGCCAGTGCGGCAGTACCTGCTCGTGACGGGCAATTACTGGGCCTTCACCCTCACCGACGGTGCATTGCGCATGTTGGTGGTGCTGCACTTTCACGCGTTGGGCTACAGCCCGCTGCAAATCGCGGCGTTGTTTCTGTTCTATGAACTCTTTGGTGTGATCACCAATTTGCTGGGCGGTTATCTCGGCGCTCGATTGGGCCTGAACCGGACCATGAACATTGGGCTGGGGATGCAGGTTGTGGCGTTGTTGATGCTGACGGTGCCAGTGGCCTGGCTGACGATTCCTTGGGTGATGGGCGCGCAGGCGCTGTCGGGGATCGCCAAAGACCTGAACAAGATGAGCGCCAAAAGCTCGATCAAGCTGTTAGTGCCCGAGGGGCAGCAGGGCACGCTTTACCAATGGATAGCCATCCTCACCGGCTCGAAGAATGCACTCAAGGGTGTTGGTTTCTTTCTCGGCGGGGCATTGCTCGCCCTGATCGGGTTCAAAGGGGCATTGCTGGCCATGGCGGGTGTCTTGGCGCTGATCTGGGTCAGCAGCTTGATTCTGTTAAAAAAGGATTTGGGCAAGGCTAAAGCCAAGCCCAGATTTCGCGACATCCTGTCCAAAAGCCGGGCAATCAACATTCTGTCAGCGGCCCGGATGTTTCTGTTCGGTGCTCGCGATGTCTGGTTTGTCGTGGCTTTGCCGGTGTACTTGAGCAGCGTCTTTAACTGGGACTTCTGGAAGGTCGGTGGATTCCTCGCGGCCTGGGTGATCGGCTACGGCATCGTGCAATCGTTCGCGCCGCGAATCACTGGCAAGAAACGGGGGCATGTTCCTGATGGTCGCGCTGCCTTTCTGTGGGCGTTTGCTCTGGCAGGCCTGCCCGCGGCAATCGCTCTGGGCCTGAACACCGGGTTGTCGCAACAGGCGGTGCTGTTAGGCGGGTTGATGGTCTTTGGTGCGCTGTTCGCGGTGAATTCCTCTCTGCACAGCTACCTGATCGTGTCCTATGCCAAGGAAGACGGCGTGTCGCTGGATGTGGGTTTTTACTACATGTCCAATGCCATGGGGCGGCTGATCGGCACCGTGCTCTCTGGCTGGGTTTATCAGGCTTTCGGGTTGGGGGCGTGTTTATGGATATCCAGCGCATTTGTTATTTTCGCAGCGCTGATTTCTGTGGCGTTACCCCGGCATGCCAAGGCGATTCAACTGCCCTGAAAGCCGCTGTTTCATGGGCTTTACACGAAGTAAGAAAGTTTAATTTCTAGTGTGCTTATTATGTGGGTGCCATTTTTCAGGCGTCAAATAGTTGAAGTTTCTTGTATGGATCGAAAAGCAATTAGTCTTAGCACAATTTATTCATACGCATTCTTTACAACTTCAGCCATAAATAAACGCACCAGACCAGGCTGCGAGGAAAACTACAAGAACCGGACAACTAAAAGATTCGCCACAATAATAATCTAATCCTCCTTATAAGTCGGTGATTATCATGATTAAAATCATGACCTACTTTTTAATAGGAGCTGTTCTTGCAGGATGCAACGGTATGGTAAAGCCCGACTTGTCGGGGCCTACCAACGATTCATACTTTTCCGTCTTCTCAGGCTTTCCTTTGCCTTACCTGTACACGGCATCCGCCGTGCAATGGAACGAAGACTATGCCGTCACTACCCGTCACACCCCGCTCATATCCAATGTGAAATACAGCTGCAGTACCGGCTGTGATCTCGTCTTCATCCAGCACAAGGCCAACGGTCGCTATCCGTCATGGCGCGCCCCTCGCGTGGGTGAGCACATCACTGCCGTGGGAACGAGTCCCTACATGACGACCGTCACCGGGCAAGGCAAAGTGTACCCGGCGCCGTTCATCAATAGCGATGAAGGCAGCGGCGAACGCTATGCCATCCATGATGCCCCGATGATAAAGGGGATGTCGGGTGGTCCCGTCATTGGCAGTGACGGCAACATTGTCGGCATCAATGTCGGTTTTTTCTCCACGACGCTTAATGATGTAAGTTTTCACCCCGGGTTAAAGGGGGCTGAGAGAGTCAGCATCTTTATCCCTTACTCGATCATTCAACGTGAATGGGAGTTGATGCAGGTGAAGCTTAACGATCCGCACGGCGCGAAGTACGCGAAGAAGTAACTTTACGTCGTCAATCAATTGACCGTCGGAATGTGTCTCATTGTATTGGCTGCAATGAGACACACCTTGGATGGTTAGTTGAATCCAGGCGTATATTGATTGTGTCGATCCGGGTCATTGAGGCGATAGCAGATCGCTGGCGGTGCGACAGACGAGAGGCTGGGGGGCTAGCAGATATCCCAGAACGTTTGGAGGTGTGACATGAGCCAGTATCAACGACTCTTTCTAATAGCCGGCCCCACCATGCGTCACACGCCGGCACTGCAGCGGGCCGTCGCCATTGCCGAGGCCACGGGCGCAGCGCTGCATATCACGGTGTTTATCGAAGATTTCAACATCCTGGGTTTGATCCACGCCAGTGCGCGGTTTCGTGAGGCTTGCCAGCAAGAGAACGAAAAATGGCTCAAGGATGAAGCCGATCTGATCCGTGGACGCGGGATCAACCTGAGTACCGAGGTGCTTTTCACTCGCGACGCGTTGCAAGAGATCCTTCAGCACGTGACAACAACGCAGGCGGATCTGGTTATCAAGGACGTGCAGCATGAGTCGGCGCTCAAACGCGTTTTCATCACGCCTCTGGATTGGCATCTGCTGCGTGAATGTCCGGTTCCCGTCCATCTGGTCAGCGAAGTCAGTTGCCCACTTCCACGCGTGATTGTGGCGGCCGTCGATCCGTCGCATCCAGAGACTCAGATCACCGGAATCAACGACCTGATCATCCAGGCTGCGAACGAATTGGCAACGCAATGCCATGCAGAAATGCATCTGCTGTATGCCTACGATCTATCGCAGACGCATATATCCGATGCGGGCGCGGGGGCAGTGACGATGCCCGGCTTCAACAGTGACGTGCGTAAGTCTTTGCATAAGTCATTTATCGCATTGGCCGATCATTACGGCGTGCCCACCGAACAGCAACACTTCGTTGCAGGGCCGCCAGGCAAAGCATTGGCCGACTTTGCAGCGCATCACCGGGCCGACGTGATCGTCATGGGCAATGCTCATCGCAAGGGGCTGGAAAAATGGGTGGGCAGTACCACGGAGCATGTTCTGTATCGGGTGCCCTGCAACATTCTCGCCGTCGCCGGGCAAGCGGATCAGTGAATGGATCCGTTGTTAAGTGAGCTGGAAAGCGGGCCTCGGCGGCCGCCTCGGGATTTTTTCAGGGCGCGTGCCGAGATATCCCGGAAGGTGTCACTGTCGGTCGCCGCGAGCAGCTTTGCACCGTCCTTCATTGTGGCCATAAAGGTCACCTCGGTGTTTTTTCCGGCGAGCAGATAGCCGGCGATGGCGCCGACGGGACCGAGCAACATGGCACCCGCGAGCCCCAGGCCTATGGCGGACTTTATATTCTTATTCGAATCAGTGTTCTGAACGGTTAGATCTTTAAACTCCGAGACCGGGAAGCTGGTTCCAAGCCGGGGTTTGAGGGACGTTTTGAGGGTGATGGTTCCAAGGTGATATTCCCCGTCGCCCTGCGGGAAGTCACCAGCGAGTACTATGATCTTTGCCATATGGAATGTTCTCTTGGAGCGATCATTTTTGGGTAGAACATTGCGCGCGCCCAAAGCCGAAACGTCAACGATCCGACGATGAGTGGCATCCTTAGATTCGCGATACACAAGTACTAGTCCTGCAAACAATTTTGTTTTCGGATTGCGTCTGGTCATCAGCCTTTTCGAAGGCAATGGTCAGGGCAGGATCGCGTGAGCAAGGCGCTCACGCTCCAACTCGACCCAGAGGCCGATGCCCAGCGCGGAGCGAAGTTGACTGCCGAAATCATCCACGGTGTGTTCTTCCGTTCCGCTGGGCGCAGTGCTCGGGTTTTAGCTATGCAGGTTAGAGCGTAGGTCATTTGCAGAGACCGGATCTGGCGCTGCGACATGAACGTTTTATAGCGTTTGGTTCAAGCGGGGGGAGAGTGCGCCTTAATCCTCCGCAGGTCCGACAGGTTTAATCGCGATCAGGACTCGGCATCATTAACAGACCTATCAGCGGAGTGACATGTTTTTACGAGCGGCAAGGGCATTCCATTGAGCGCCGCGCTGAACCCTTCGACTGCAGATGTCGCTGTAGCGTCATTCATTCTCACCAGCATCAAATAGCTGCTGAAGCGCTCAACGAGTGTCCCGACCACCGAGGCGTTGTTCTTCATTAAAAAGATGAAAGAAAATTACTTTTTTCTTTGCTTCATGTACTAGTCCTTTAAATACGAGGAATTACTTAGTGTAGAAAAACGTTCAGTAAGTGCTATACAGACCCAAAAAATTGCAATGGAGTGTGCCGGAATAGACTGGCTAGAAAAGACCATTGCCATCAAAAAAGCTACAAGTGCCGCGCCAATTTTTAATTGATAAACATCAGTCGTCCTGTTTACTGCGGCCTTACGAACAGCTACTAAACCACGTCGAATTACCGAAATCATAAAAAAGAAGAAAAGCAGCAAGCCAAAAATTCCAGTATCATGAAGTAACGCCAAAGGTAGATTTGATATCCATGCACTACGATGGCTATCCGAACCTACTAATTCTGGAGCAAATGAATATATTTCGCTAAAGCTATAGATTCCATTCCCTAAGAACGGATTCTTAAGTATCGACTCAGCAGCAAGCCCCCACATGATAAACCTTGTTCTCACAGAGTGCGTTCTGCCTATTATTTCATTGTCGCCAAATTCGGCCATTACAAAATAGGATGCAGCAACTATAAGGCCAATCAGCAATAATGCCGCAAGCGTGTACCAAACGAAACTTCTGGCCTTGTACTGACTTCGCTTAATCAACGCATAATAAATCCCAACAGATAATATATAGGAAATCCATGGAGCTCGAGAAAAAGAAAACAGCAAAGAACTATGCAGTCCCAAGAGCAAAATCCACCACCAAACCTTCTTGGTTTTCCCAAGCGCAACCACCGCCAGCGTTATGAGGGAAACAAACACACCAAACAGATTAGCCTCAGTTATACCTCCTCTAATTCGTGTTCCACCACTCCCTTCTTGAAGCCAATGTAATGCAATATCGGGGAGTTGCAAATGAAACACCGACGCCACGTAGATAATAGAAAGAAATGGTCCACAAAACCATGCCAAGGATAAAAACGCCCTAGACTTGAATATAGTGAATGGGTTAGCTCTAAGTCCAATAGTCATATAATAAAAGCTGATAGCAAAAAGAAGTCCCAGGAACATCTTTAGAGACCAGGCAGGAACGGGGCCAGTTGCAGATGAAAAAAACGTTAACGCGATCCATACTAGAAGAATCAATCCGGTTTTAGGAAGTCTAAACGGAATTTTTGAACCAATTAACAACGCGCAAATGATTAGGAAAAGTGGAACGGACAGTATCCGTTCCAAGGTCAAGGTGTTACCCCCAAAGGACCACTCAACATTATTAAACGTTACGGTAAAGCCTATTATCAGCGCTAGCACATACCGAGTCGATAGTCTTGAAGTTGGAGTGCCATAGGTGTGTAACGATGTCATAATGTTCCTGCTTTTTCACTTTCGGAATTAGTTGCAAAGGTGTGGTGAAGATAGCCCCAAGAGTAAGTTTGCATGGCCTTTATTCGCTTGAACAAGTTCATAATTCTCGTCTTTCTGATAAGGTTTTCATCAAAAGCAAGACACGAAATCCAGTACATTAAACGATAACCTTTGACATCGCGCTCCCAATATGCCTCGGCATGATTTGAGATGGAGTGGAAAACCACCATCAGTTGAACCGCATAAATTCGCATAAAAAAATTCAGATAGATTGCATTTTTTAGCATAAAAACACCCTTATCGCGAGCGCGCGTATGAGACTAAAAATAACATCGCCATGTTGAAATCGGCCATTCTCTTTCTACGATGGTTTTGTAAATGACATTTTACGAAGAGGTGTGTGAGTCGCCCTGAATTAGCCGAATCTTTGCTGTAAAAACGATATGCTGGAAGATAACAATCGTTAGTCCTTACAGGTTTTTGGACTATCCGTATTGATACTGCTTCATACTTGGCTTTTGATCGGGGTGCGAAAGATGGCTTAGTAATTGGGACTATCGGACATCAAAAAAATTTACTGTTTGCAGCAGCATCAAGAAACGCCATTTGAGCCTGCATTATTTTCTTGGCTTAACATGAAAAATGTTAGTATTTGTCTGGGTTTGTAAGTGGTGCCAGCTTGATTATTTTGTCAAAATTCTGATAGGTATTTATTTTTATAGGGCTCGTGATGAAGTATTTCACCCTGACAGCATCTTTTTGCTTGATGTTATTCGTCAAGGGCGCTTGGGCGACTGACGTAGGTGTTTTCTACTACCCTGGATGGAACAAACCGAACATCGATTCTTGGGCGAGAATTAAACCTTACCCAGACAGGGAACCGTTGTTGGGGTGGTATAAGGAAGGTACTGATACATACACCAAAACATATACTGCATGGATGAAGGAGTATGGAGTTAATTATGTTATTTATGACTGGTACTGGGAAAAGAATGGCGGGGTAAAAGATACAACTTATGCTGTTGACTTGTTTATAAAGAATTCGAACTCATCCTCTATTGGGTTCTCCTTGCTCTGGGCTAACCACTCAGGTACACCAGTAAGTTACCAGCAGTTCGATGAAATCGTGAACTACTGGATAACCCATTATTTTGGCAACGAACGGTACAAAAAAATCGATGGTAAACCGGTGGTTTTTGTATTTTCTCACGACCGACTGAGCGTTGACGCGAAAACATTTGGAGCAACACCTAAAGAATTGCTTGAGCGCGCCCGTGTGGCAGCGGTAAAAGCCGGATACAAAGGTATTTACTTTGTAGGCTCGGCATCAGCAGATAAGAAAATTTTGGACTTCGCAAACTTAGAGAGTACATATGATGCTTTGTCGGCTTACAACTACCACCTCGGATTCGCTGAGAAAAAATCTAGCAGGAAGCTATCTATTAGCTATCCGGATCTTGCCGCTGGTTATGCTCAGTCATGGAAGTGGATTATCAAAAATAGTAATATCCCCTACATCTTACCATTGACTTCAGGTTGGGATCGATCCCCTTGGGGGGGTAGCGTTGATCCGACTCATGATAATTCAGTAAGCACACCAGAGAAGTTTTATGAGCACTTACAAAAAGCCAAGACCATTTTAAATAGGTATCCCAATAAAACGCTGAACTCAGTTGTTATTTGCTGCTGGAATGAGTACGGAGAAGGTTCATATATAGAGCCAACAAAACAACATGAATTTAAATACCTGGAGGGAGTCCGGAAGTACCTAAAATAGGTGGTTGTTACTATAGCTGTCGCAGTGCTCTAATGGACGGATAGGCGAAATTTTCGCTTTTGTACTGAGTTTTCTTGGTTTGTTTGAACAAGGAAGTGTTGGTGGTATGCATAGTAAAAAATATTAAGTCAGGATGTCAGTGTCTGTCCATATAAAATGAAGCCGGACTCGAATAGCCCGGCCTTTAGCTCATTGAAGTTCTATCGCTATCATCATTCTGTAGTTATATGGTGCACAGGATTTTTGATCCATGCATGCAACAATTATTTGTTATTAAATTTGGCTTTTGATGACAGATAACTAATTATTTTTTCGTGATTAGACTTAAATCCATTGTCTACACGGTACGCAGGCCCAATAATCATTTCATTTTCTATACTGAAACGATCGCCCAACCGTTTCTCAAACTCCATAATGTATTTGAGATGCGATTCAACTGGAGTTTTTCCATCGTTAATTAGTATGTTTAGGCTTTTATTGGAAGGCGTGTACTGAGTATGTTTGAATCTATCAACAAACAAGTTGTTCATTGCCGTATTTCTAGGCTTCTTTCTATTGATAAATTTCACCGCAGGATTTTTATATAGTAACTTGAATATATAATAAATGACTCTCTCCACTCTTCCTTCGTGCTTAAGCAGTGCTCCATAGGGGTCACCGCTTATAGAGAACATGCTTCCCAGATTAGGGTATACAAACTCTTGATACGAATGGCGAGCGATATGGAAAGTCTCGATATTGTCCGCGATTTTTTTTGCGTTTCCCTTAAAAAATTTAAAGCGGGCGCAAAGAATTATAAGATCGCGACTTTGAAATAGTGATTTCCGATGACTAAAACCACATTCTTTTTTGGTTAGTGTTATTGCTTTTCCACTTTCATCTATGCAATCTACCGATATGATATTCTGAGATATTGCATATCCGTATGCCCCCGCATTCATGCATACTCCGCCGCCGATACTTCCAGGGATTCCTTCCAGCCCCTCAAATCCGTTTGCTTCTTCAAGTACAGCAATGCGGACAAAGTCCTGCAAAGAATAGCCGCTGTCTACCTCAACTATATCGTCACTCTTGGTTATACAGGTCAGGTGTTTCGTTGATACAATTATGGAATACTCGATTTGATCGAATAATAGTACATTTGAGGTAAATCCAATTACTTTGTATGTAATTTTGCTTTTAATTAATTTCTCAATTATTTTCTTCATCTTTCCTCGTGTTTGAGGGCAGATGAAAAGTTTTACTAGTCCGCCAGACTTAAAATACGTATCATATTTTATATCGTAATTTTCTTTGAACCAAATTTCTTCTTGGGTCAAGAACGTTTTTACGTCAAACAGTTCCTGATCCATTGAATGGATATCTCTACCTTGGATTTTTCCGATCGATTTTTCCGCGTTCATTTTTTTTCCGAATTAGCACTTGTTAAAGTGAAGGTTTATTTTGAGAATTTACATGAAGTCCAGTATCGAGCAACAACTTCATCTGCACTCGACCATTTAAACTCAATTTACAAGACGCTCACTCAATCATGATGCCAAATAATCCCTCTAGCTTTTAAGCCAAACCAATGCACTAGAAATGCGACGCTTCGTTGCTCAATTGCGCCGACTCATGGTCTGCTAGCTACATCATATGGGCAGTACATGCAAAGGCGCGCGAATGTTAAAAAAAGCCTACATTCTTCATAATTAACAATGACTCTGGTCTGAAAATGACGCCCTTTATGGGAGTAGCGGTTGAAGCTGCTGTTGCTTTCGCGCCGCCTCCCGATCTCGCTAGCTCAACGCATTACTTGTTAACTATATAGTCATATGTCAACTCGAGGCCCGACCTACGAATCCAGGGATGTCGGTACAGGACAGTGGCCACTCGGACGAAAAGCTGTGTTGTTCGACTACACCTCCATCCGCGCGCCGCGGATACGACATGGACGTTTTATAACGTTTAGCTCAAGCAGGCAGAGAGTGCGCTTTAATCCTCCGCTGGTCCGACAGGTTTAATCGCGACCAGAATCAAATGTTCGGCATCATCAACAGACCTTTCAGCCGAGAGGGTTTAACGGGGGATTAATGGACTTCTGGACCACCATGCAGGTATCGATTCTAGGATTGGTTGAAGGGCTCACAGAGTTTTTGCCCATCTCCAGTACGGGACACCAGATTATTGCCGCGGACTTGCTCGACTTCGGCGGTGAGCGAGCCATGGCGTTCAATATCATCATCCAGTTGGGGGCTATTCTGGCGGTCGTCTGGGAGTTTCGTCGCAAGATTCTGGAGATCACGACCGGTTTGCCAACCCAGCGTAATGCGCAACGTTTCACGCTGAATTTGTTGATCGGTTTCTTGCCGGCGGTTGTTCTGGGGGTGATGTTCGCCGACAAAATCCATGAGTATCTTTTCAACCCGATCACCGTGGCCGTGGCGCTGGTGATAGGTGGAATCATTATGTTGTGGGCGGAGCAACGTGAGCATGTGGTGGTTATCGATCACGTTGACGAGATGCGCTGGACCGATGCCTTGAAAGTCGGTTGCGCACAGTGCCTGGCGATGATCCCCGGCACTTCGCGCTCGGGTTCGACGATTATCGGCGGGTTGCTGTTTGGCCTGTCACGCAAGACGGCTACCGAGTTTTCATTCTTCCTGGCGATGCCGACAATGGTGGGGGCCGCGGTGTACTCGGGCTATAAGTACCGCGACCTGTTCCAGTCCGCAGACTTGCCGGTGTTTGCCTTGGGGTTTGTTGCCGCATTCCTCTTTGCGATGATTGCCGTGCGCGGTTTGCTCAAGTTCATCGCCAATCATAGTTATGCGGTGTTTGCCTGGTACCGGATTGCGTTCGGTTTGCTGATTCTGGCGACATGGTTTTTGGGTTGGATCGACTGGAATCATCTCTCGGAAGGGGCGTAGGTCTGTGGCGAGCGAGCTTGCTCGCGTTGGGCTGCGTAGCGGCCCCAAAAATCTGACAACCGATTTTTGTGAGTGCTACGCACTCAAACGGGAGAAAGCTCCCTCGCCACAGGTTCTTTTACTCAAGCCGCTGAGTGGATCTAAATCTTGTTAACCCCTGCCAGTGGCAAGCTGATGTGCTGTTCACGCTGCAGGAAATTCATCATCAACAGCACCCGTTCCTCGCCGTCCATAGCCAGGAACACCGCCTCAAGATCGGAGAACGGGCCTTCAGTGATGCGCACCGTATCTCCGTGCCTCAACAACGTTGTCACGATCGCCTGGCTGTCCCGTTCCTGGAGCTCGTCGATCAGCGCATCGCGGATCGGCAGTGGCTGACCGCCGAACCCGACGACTCGCGAAACACCGCGGGTCGAGCGCAGCGGGCCCCAACTGTCCTGAAGGCTCAGTTGAATAAACAGATAGCCCGGAAACAACGACTCGCTGATCACTCGACGCTGCCCGCGCAAAACGCGCTCACGCCGGTAGGTCGAACGAAAACAGGCGTAGCCCTGGCGCTGTAAATGCTCTTCGGCGCGCTCATCCTGTTTGGGCTTGCACTGAAGCAGATACCAGGCTTTGGCGGTGTGCTCTGCAATCGCGTTCATTTAAATGCCTCCTCTGCGTCGATCTGCTTCAGCACTTCGGCGGTTTTGTGCTGCATGAGCGAGCTGTCGCCGCGGCTTTCCACGGTCAGGCACGTCACGCCATCATCGTCCAGAAGACGCAAGCTGAGACGCCAGTCGGCAAAGACCAGGTTCAGCCCATCGCTCTCGTCGATGTCGAGGGCGTCGGCGGCGTAACGCTGCCTGATGCTCGCCATTAACGCCGGACCATCCTTGACTTGACGGCGGATTTCCCCGGAGGAGGGGAAAGCGCCGATGCGCTCCACCAGCAGCACCGACGGTTTCTGCACGCGGGGAAAAATCAGCTCCGACGCATAGGCGCGCACGATGAGGTACGCAAGGTTGTTTTTAAGGTCAGCGCCATACGGGCGGCGACTGTCACCTGCCTTGAAACCGCTCAATGTCTTCATAGAGGCTTCGTCCATAGGGAAATAAAGACCATAAAATCAATTCGATAACGCACACGTTTGTCAGGGTTCAGCGCCGTCACCAGGTGTTCTGATGCAGGTGCTCGAAACAGAAGTTGGTGGCTTCGATGTAACCTTCAGCGCCGCCGCAATCGAAGCGTTGGCCCTTGAACTTGTAAGCCAGCACGCAGCCATTTTGGGCCTGCTTCATCAAGGCGTCGGTGATCTGGATTTCACCGCCCTTGCCAGGCTCGGTGTCAGCGATCAGATCGAAGATATCGGGCGTCAGAATGTACCGGCCGATAATGGCCAGGTTGGATGGGGCGTCTTCCGGGCGGGGCTTTTCGACCATGCTGTTGACCCGGTAAATACCCTCGCGAATCAGCTCGCCGGCAATCACGCCGTACTTCTGAGTCTGCTCACGCGGCACTTCCTGAATGGCCACGATCGAGCAGCGGAACTGCTGATAGAGCTTGATCATTTGCGCCAGTACGCCATCGCCCTCAAGGTTCAGGCACAGGTCGTCGGCCAACACCACGGCGAATGGCTCATCACCGATCAACGAACGACCGCTGAGAATCGCGTGACCCAGGCCCTTCATCTCTACCTGGCGGGTATAGGAAAAAGTGCAGGTATCGATCAGCTCTCGAGTGCCTTCCAGGTACCGCTCTTTATCGGTGCCACGAATCTGGTGTTCCAGCTCGAAGCTGACATCGAAATGATCCTCCAGCGCTCGTTTGCCCCGGCCGGTGACGATGGCCATATGTTGCAGGCCGGCGTCGCGCGCTTCCTCGACGGCGTACTGGATCAGCGGCTTATTGACGATCGGCAGCATCTCCTTCGGCATGGCCTTGGTGGCGGGCAAAAAGCGGGTCCCATAGCCGGCAGCAGGGAATAGGCATTTACGAATCATGGAAGCGTCCTTGAAAGTAGACAGATGGAATGGCTAATGGCAGTAGGAAAGGTTCGACGGGTTGTCGGAACCGGTAACGCTGGAGAGTGCGGGCTCTAAATGGCTCGTTCACTCGAGAAAAATGTTGGCACGCTGCAGGGGCAGCGAAAGGCCTGTACGCCATGTTTCGCGCAAGGCGGGGGCAGAGAAAATCGGGCGGTCGGTTGGCCTGCGAGCATGCCTGGTTGTTCCACGGCATGCTCCTGACGCAACCCGCTGTAAACAAAGTTATTACCCAAGACATCCCTTACCCAACTTCTAACCGAATGTCCGACGCCCTGGCAATGCACTAACGGAACGGCTATATATTAGCCACTCGCTATTTCGGTGTAATTTAGATTGAACGGTCACGGGAAAACGGCAATTGTTAGAAATTGTCTGGATAAATTTTCGAGCCGTTATATTCAGCGCTCAAAGAACGAAATGTTATTTTTTGTCTGAAGAAAAAGTTGGGGGCTGTTCAAATGTCATGGTAATAAATACGCACTGATGGTTTGAAAGTTTCAGCTGCAGTTACTGGGGTTATACATACCCGGATTCATTCGTAGTTTAAAGCTCTTATGTTCGGCAAGTGCTATGTCACCGCCAATGTTGACAAGACGGGGAATGTTATCTTGCTTAAAAGGGTTTTGATTGTCTGCGTCGGCAATATTTGCCGCAGTCCCACCGCGGAGCATCTGCTGCGCGGGGCACTCGTTCATTCCGATATCGAGGTCAGTTCGGCTGGTCTCGCTGCCTTGGTGGGCAAACCCATCGAGCCGACGGCACACGCCCTACTCAAGGAGCATGGTCATCTGCCCGATGGGCATGAGGCCGCTCAACTTACGCCTCAATCCGTCAGCGAGGCGGACTTGATTCTGGTGATGGAGCGGCGGCATGTCAGCGGGGTACTCAACATTGCCCCTGAAGCGCGAGGCAAAGTGCTGCTATTGGGCAAATGGCAAGACGATCGCGAAATCAGCGACCCCTACCGTCAAGGCAAACCTGCATTTGTGCACGCTTATGCGTTGATCGAAGAAGCCGTACTCGCATGGGCACAGCGCCTGGCGCGCTGATGGCCACTCCTTTTTGAATCGTAATACAGGCAAAGAATCCGACTTATGCAGCAAGCACCGGTAGTTAACGTGCGGGACGGCGACAATGACGAGATTGATCTTCTCGGCTTGTTTGGAACACTCATCGACCATAAATGGCTGATTGCCGCGGTTACCGGTGCCTTCATGGTAGCTGGGGCCGCGTACGCGGTGCTTGCGACCCCGGTATACCAGGCGAATTCGCTGTTGCAGGTTGAAGCAAAAAAGAACGATTTGTTGGGTTTCTCCGATGTCGGCAGCATGTTGGGGAAAGAGTCGCCTTCGGCGACAGAGATCGAGCTGATCAAGTCTCGTGCGGTGATTGGCAAAACGGTTGATAACCTGAAACTTGATATCGTCATACAACCGATGTACTTCCCGGTGGTCGGCGAGTTCCTGGCTCGTCGATTCCAGAGTAAAAATCCCGGTGAAATAGCCGACCCCTTGTTGGGGTTGAACAGTTTCGCCTGGGGAGGGGAGTCGCTGAAAATATTCAAACTGGATCTTCCCGACTCGCAACTGGGCAAGAAGTTGACCCTGACCGCGGGTGAAAATGGTCATTACACCTTGGTGGACGAAGACGACAACCTATTGGCAGCCACCCAGACTGGGCAACTTTTCGAACAAAATGGCGTTGCGTTCCAGATAGAGGAAATGCACGCCAATCCTGGAACCCGCTTCAGAATCATCCGCAATTCTCGCCTAACCAGCATCCTCGACTACCAAGAGGATTTGGATGTATCCGAGCGAGGAAAAGACTCGGGAATGATCGGCCTGGCATTGGAAAGCACAGATCCGGATCAGGCTATTAATATACTTAATGAAATTGCTGCCATATATGTGCGGCAAAACGTCGAACGCACTTCAGCAGAGGCAGCGCAAAGCCTGGCGTTTCTAAAAGAGCAACTTCCGGTGGTCAAGAAGGACCTGGAAAAGTCCGGGAATGCCTTGAATGAATACCAGACTCGCAGCAAGTCCGTGGACATCACGCTCGAAACCAAAGCGTCGGGCTTGATACCAGCATTTCAGAGTTGAAATTGCAGCAGGCCGAGATGGACCGCAAATTCACCCGCCAACATCCTGCCTATCGCGCATTGTTGAGCCAGATCGGTGAGTTGAGTAGCAAGCAGAAAAGTTTGGCGTCCAAGGTGGAAAGCCTCCCCTCCACTCAGCAAGAACTGCTGAGCCTGACCCGGGATGTAGAGGTCGGTACCGCCATTTATACCCAGCTGCTGAACAAGTCTCAGGAACTGGATGTGATGCGCGCGGGCACCGTCGGTAATGTGCGCCTGATCGATACCGCGGATGTCAATTTCCTCAAACCGGTCAAACCGAAAAAGGCCTTGATTGTACTGATCGCCACTATTCTTGGCGGCTTCCTGGCGGTGGCCTTGGTGCTGGTACGCAAGGCGCTGAACCGAGGGCTGGAAAGTCCCGAAGCCATCGAGCAACTTGGCTTGCCGGTCTACGCTTCGATTCCTTACAGCATTCTGCAGAAAAATGAAGAAGACAAAGTCTCCCGTGGACGGGGACGCTCCGGCGCAGGTTCGACATTGCTGGCCGTCACTCATCCCACCGATCTGGCAGTCGAGGCATTGCGCAGTTTACGTACCAGTCTGCACTTCGCCATGCATGAAGCCGACAATAACCGCCTGATGATTTCCGGGCCTAGCCCTCAGGTGGGTAAAACCTTCGTGTCGGTCAACCTCGCGGTGGTGATAGCACAAACAGGTCTGCGGGTATTGTTGATTGATGTCGACATGCGCAAGGGTTATCTGCACAAAGTGCTAGGTGTTTCTTCAGACAATGGGCTCTCCGATGTCCTGGCCCGGCGCTGCGATGTGGCCACCGCCATTCATAAGACCAAAATCGACAACTTCGATTTTGTCAGTCGAGGCCAGATCCCGCCCAATCCTTCCGAGTTACTGATGCACGCCAATTTCAGTGCGCTATTGGAGCAGGTGA
>LNAP01005795.1_pt1 | contig 31246 bp, 33 predicted proteins | sample 602601 | NCBI WGS metagenome assembly LNAP01 (sample SAMN02440304, study PRJNA202911) | soil metagenome | biome: Subtropical and temperate rainforests or woodlands; isolation source: soil samples (1 kg each in a 20% v/v slurry with milli Q water) were... ...
GCTGCGCGTCGGTCGCCAGTGCATCATCACCTTCCCCAACTTCGGTCACTGGCGCTGCCGCTGGTACCTGGCGAGCAAGGGCCGGATGCCGGTGTCCGATTTCCTGCCGTATACCTGGTACAACACGCCGAACATCCACTTTTGCACCTTCGCAGACTTTGAAGCGTTATGTCGCGAACGTGAAGCCAGGGTCATTGATCGGCTTGCCGTGGATCAACAGCACCGCCACGGGTGGGCCAGTAAGCTATGGCCTAATCTATTAGGTGAAATCGGTATTTACCGCGTCAGCAGCCCCGGGCTGCAAGACCACAAGGTCGCGGTCTGAACAGCGTCACTTCGAGGAGAATGATCATGGGTCGTCTAGCGCTGTTTGTACTTACTGCCTGCCTGAGCGTCACGGCCATGGCCGCTGACACTATAAAAGGTGACCGACAGGAAAAATTTGGCGATGTGACGGTGCATTACAACACCTTCAACTCCACTTTCCTGACACCCGACATTGCCAAGGCCGCGCAGCTCACCCGTAGCAAGAACCAAGGTGTGATCAACGTTTCGGTGCTCAAGGACGGCAAACCGCAGATGGCTCAAGTCAGCGGAACGGTCAAAGACCTCACCAGCCAAAGTGTGAACCTGAAGTTCCGCGAAATCACTGAACAAGGCGCTATCTATTACATCGCCCAGTTCCCGGTGGATCAGCAGGAAACCCGCACCTTCAAGATCGATGTCAAAACCGGCGACAAAACCAACACCATCAATTTCAACCAAGAGCTTTTCCCTGGCCAATGATCAATTTCACGCAACTCGTACTGGCCAGCCACAACGCCGGCAAACTCAAGGAACTCCAGGCCATGCTCGGCGAATCGGTGCACTTGCGCTCGATCGGCGAGTTCAGCAGTGTCGAGCCTGAAGAAACCGGCCTGTCTTTCGTCGAGAACGCCATCCTCAAGGCCCGCAATGCAGCGCGCATCTCCGGCCTGCCAGCACTGGCAGACGATTCGGGGTTGGCAGTGGATTTCCTTGGCGGTGCGCCGGGTATCTACTCGGCTCGTTATGCTGATGGCCAAGGCGATGCGGCGAACAACGCCAAACTGCTCGACGTGTTGAAAGACGTGCCGCAAGCCGAACGCGGCGCCCAGTTCGTCTGCGTGCTGGCGCTGGTGCGTCATGCCGACGATCCGTTGCCGATTATCTGCGAAGGCTTGTGGCACGGGCGAATCCTGCCAGCGGCCAGCGGCGAACACGGTTTTGGTTACGATCCGCTGTTCTGGGTGCCGGAGCGTGAATGTTCCAGCGCCGAACTGAGCCCGAGCGACAAGAACCTCATCAGCCACCGCGCCCGTGCAATGGATCTGCTGCGCCAGCGTCTGGGCCTGAAATGATCCACGACTCATCCGCGTCGCCGCTGATCTTCGGCGGCGCCGCCCAGTCGCCTCGGGCCGCGCTCCCCGTGCTGCCGCCCCTGGCGTTGTACATCCACATTCCGTGGTGTGTGCGCAAATGCCCTTATTGCGACTTCAACTCCCACACCGCCAGCCCGGTGCTGCCGGAAGAAGAGTATGTGGACGCGCTGCTGGCCGACCTCGACCAGGACCTGCATGCGGTCTATGGCCGTGAGCTGAGTTCAATCTTCTTTGGGGGCGGCACGCCGAGCCTGTTCAGCGCTGAAGCCCTGGGCCGTTTGCTCAAAGGCGTGGAGCAGCGCATCCCCTTCGCCAGCGACATCGAAATCACCCTGGAAGCCAACCCCGGGACGTTCGAGCAAGAGAAGTTCGTCGCCTACCGCGCGCTGGGCATCAATCGCCTGTCGATCGGCATCCAGAGCTTTCAGGAAGAAAAACTCAAAGCGCTGGGGCGGATTCACAACGGTGACGAAGCGGTACGTGCCGCCGGCATGGCCCGTCAGGCCGGGTTCGACAACTTTAATATGGACCTGATGCACGGTTTGCCCGATCAGTCCCTGGACGACGCCCTGAGCGACCTGCGCCAGGCCATCGCCCTGAAACCGACGCACTTGTCCTGGTATCAACTGACCCTGGAGCCGAACACGGTGTTCTGGAACCAGCCGCCAACGCTGCCGGAAGACGACACGCTGTGGGACATTCAGGAAGCCGGCCAGGCGCTGTTGGCCGAGCACGGTTACGCGCAATACGAAGTCTCGGCGTATGCCCAGCCCGGCCGTCCGGCGCGGCATAACCTCAATTACTGGAGTTTCGGCGACTTTATCGGCATCGGTGCCGGGGCTCACGGCAAGCTCAGCCATCCGGACGGGCGCATTGTCCGCACCTGGAAGACCCGCTTGCCGAAGGACTACCTCAACCCGGCCAAAAGCTTCAAGGCCGGGGAGAAAGCCCTGACCAATGAAGAAATGCCGTTCGAGTTCCTGATGAACGCCTTGCGTCTGACCGAGGGCGTGGAATCGCGACTGTATCCGGAACGTACCGGGATGAGCCTGGAAAGCCTCGCCGAAGGCCGCAAGGTCGCCGAACAAAGTGGCTTGTTGCAGGTCGAACCGTCACGTCTGGCGGCCACCGAGCGCGGACAACTCTTCCTCAATGACTTGCTGCAGACATTTCTGAGCTGATTTCAGCCTTAAGGGAAAACGAATGGATTTGATACTCGACCTGCTCGCCACCGCGTCCCGCTGGAGCCGTAGCAACCTGTCTGAAATCGCTCTGGCCCTGGTGGGCTGTCTGCTGGTGTTGTTTGGCGCCGATATCAAAAGCTGGGTCGACGCACGCCTGGGCAGCATCGCCGGCGCCTTGCGCGTCCCGCTGATGGCCCTGCTGTGCATGATCGGCAGCGGCGTCGCACTGATCTACGCCACGCCATGGATCATCAAAGGCCTGAGCCAGTTCAACAACTACAGCCTGGCACCGGTGTTGTTGGTGGTGCTGGTGCTCATCGGTGTCGTCGCCGACCGCCGCTGATCCCAGGCACAAAACAAAAACTGTAGGAGCTGAGCTTGCTCGCGATGAGGCCATAACATTCAACATCAATGTTGAATGAACATCCGCTTTCGCGAGCAGGTCGCACCGTCACTCCCCCAGTTTGTATTGCGAATGCCCGTTATTGCTTTTCAGCGATCTTGACTGCATTGCGCATCATGGCGCTCAGTCCATGGAAGTCATTGCAGCCCAGCGCTTCAGCTTCATCCAGATCAGCAATATTTTGACTGTCATACCGGTCATTCCTGTTTACACGCGTCAGCGCCAAAATGTAGTTGGCCTCGGCCCGATATTGATCTTCTGTCAGGACCAGCGCGACGGCGCGGGCCCGCATGGCCGCCAACGCGCCCTGCTGCGGTAACGGTGCCCCTTCGTCGAAGAAGCACAGGGAATGCTTGGCCGGTAACGGATAGGCGTCACCATGGACATTGGGCTTTTTCAGCAACTGTTCCAGCGACTGCAAGTACTTCAGGTGATCCGCGTTGTGCAGATCAAACCTTTCGTATGCCTTATCGCACAAGTGGTAATAGCCAACCGCAGCCGCAAGCAAGCCTTGATCCATGGCTTTTTGGTAAAGACCACAGGTCTCTTTGCGCGACCGCTCAGAGAACATCGGATTGTCCTGCAGGTTAGCCAGAAAGTACGTGGCAAGTGTATGTCCGCCATCGGACGCTCGCTTCAGATTGTCTACGAGTGCCTCAAGATCACCTTCCGCATTGCGCAGCTGCTCTGGGCTGTACTTGATTTCAGGCTCCCCGGCAGCCTCCAGCCTGATCCTTTCATCGGCTTCACGCTGGATTTTCGCGGCCACTCTCTGGGCGATTGCAAAGTATTCATCGGGAGTTACAACGCGCTCGCAAGCCGCAGAAAACAGCAGACTTAAAAACAGCGTGCAGGCGAAGATGACTTTCAAACTTGTCTTCCTTTACAAGTGGGGACGTAGAGCTTTCGGCGGCCAAGCATCATTCTTGAATCCGGCACAAAACAAATGTGGGAGCGGGCTTGCTCGCGAAAGCGGTGTGTCATTCAACTTTAATGTCGACTGACACGATGCCTTCGCGAGCAAGCCCGCTCCCACAGTTTGTATTGCGTAGGGCTTAAGACTGTTTTTCGAACTTCAGGTCCCACACGCCATGCCCAAGACGTTCGCCGCGGCGTTCGAACTTGGTGATCGGGCGCTCGGTCGGGCGCGGGACGCATTTGCCGTCTTCGGCCAGGTTGCGATAACCCGGCGCAACGTTCATCACTTCCAGCATGTACTCGGCGTACGGTTCCCAGTCGGTGGCCATGTGCAGCACACCGCCGACTTTCAACTTGCTGCGCACCAGCTCAGCGAAAGACGCCTGAACGATACGGCGCTTGTGGTGACGGCTCTTGTGCCACGGGTCCGGGAAAAACAGCATCAGGCGATCGAGGCTGTTGTCGGCGATGCAACGGTTGAGCACTTCGATTGCGTCGCAATCGTAGACGCGCAGGTTGGTCAGGCCCTGAGTCAGCACGCCATTGAGCAGCGCACCAACACCCGGACGGTGCACTTCCACGCCGATGAAATCCTGTTCCGGCGAGGCCGCGGCCATTTCCAGCAGCGAATGGCCCATGCCGAAACCGATTTCCAGGGAGCGCGGTGCCGCGCGACCGAACACTTGGTCGAAGTCCACCGGCGCGTCGGCCAGCGGCAGCACGAACAGCGGCGTACCCTGTTCCAGACCGCGTTGCTGGCCTTCGGTCATGCGCCCGGCGCGCATCACGAAACTCTTGATGCGGCGGTGTTGGCGCTCGTCGCCTTCTTCCGTCTGGATTTTGATTCAGTCATCAATGGCTCTTACTTGATCAGACCATCCAGCGGCGAGGAGGCGCTGGCATAGAGTTTTTTCGGCATGCGGCCGGCGAGGTAGGCCAAGCGACCTGCCACGATGGCGTGTTTCATGGCTTCAGCCATCATGATCGGCTGCTGGGCGTGGGCGATGGCCGAGTTCATCAGCACCGCTTCGCAACCCAGCTCCATGGCAATGGTGGCGTCGGAAGCAGTACCGACACCGGCATCCACCAGCACAGGAATCTTGGCTTCTTCGAGGATGATCTGCAGGTTGTACGGGTTGCAGATCCCCAGGCCTGTACCGATCAGACCGGCCAGCGGCATCACTGCGATAACGCCGATTTCCGCCAATTGACGGGCGATGATCGGGTCATCGCTGGTGTAGACCATCACGTCGAAACCTTCCTTGACCAGCACTTCGGCGGCCTTGAGGGTTTCGATCACGTTGGGGAACAGGGTTTTCTGATCCGCCAGCACTTCCAGCTTCACCAGGTTGTGGCCGCCGAGCAGCTCACGGGCCAGGCGGCAGGTGCGCACAGCCTCGGTAGCGTCGAAGCAACCGGCAGTGTTAGGCAGGAAGGTGTAGCGATCCGGCGACAGGACTTCGAGCAGGTTCGGTTCGCCCGGGTTCTGGCCGAGGTTGGTGCGGCGCACGGCGAAGGTGACGATCTCGGCACCCGAGGCTTCGATGGCCAGGCGGGTTTCTTCCATGTCGCGGTACTTGCCGGTGCCTACCAGCAAACGCGACTGGTAAGTACGACCGGCCAGGACGAAGGGCTTGAACGATGCTCATGGGAAATCCTCTGTAGGGGTGAGGTTCTTGCAGAATAATTCTGTGGCCTCTTGGGCCAGACGACTAGCCGCCGCCGATGGCGTGCACGACTTCTACGGAGTCACCATCATTTAAGGTGGTTTCTGCGTGCTGGCTGCGCGGGACGATATCCAGATTGAGCTCGACCGCCACCCGGCGTCCGGTCAGTTCCAGACGGGTCAGCAGGGCCGCAACGGTTTCACCGTCGGGCAGTTCAAGGGATTCGCCGTTCAATTGAATGCGCATACCGAATGCCGCCATCATTTTTAGGGGCTGGCATTCTAGCCCGATCAGTCAGGCCGACCCAAGCCATTCGTCTTGAAACCCGATCCCGTAGGAGCGAGGCTTGCCCGCGAAGGCATGGTGTCAGTCAACGAAGAAGGTGACTGATACGACGCCTTCGCGGGCAAGCCTCGCTCCTACAGCCGCCAGGCGGCAAGCCCCAGGCAAACCCAGCCGACCAGGAACGCCAGGCCACCGATGGGCGTAACGATCCCGAGCTTGCTGATGCCGGTGATCGTCAGCAGGTACAGGCTGCCGGAGAACAACAGAATACCAATAGCAAATGATGCGCCGGCCCAGGTGATCAGTCGACCGGGAATTTGCGTGGCGAGCAGCGCTATACCCAGCAGCGCCAAGGTATGCACCAGTTGATAGGTGACCCCCGTGTGGAAAATCGCCAGGTACTCGGCGCTCAGGCGGCTTTTCAGACCATGGGCGGCGAATGCACCCAAAGCAACACCGGTGAAGCCGAAAAAAGCAGCCAGCATCAGGAAGCCACGCAACATGAAGAACTCCAGTCAGACTCGATCAACAGGGTCTGTATAATGGCCGGCTCAACGGGTTCGGCCAAGCCATCTCTATGCTGCAGTTAATTTTCCGTCGTTTCACGAAGGCCCTGCTCTGGTTCGCGGGCGGCAGCGTATTGCTGGTGTTGCTGTTCCGGGTGGTGCCGCCACCGGGAACGGCGTTGATGGTCGAGCGCAAGGTCGAATCCTGGTTCGACGGCGAACCCATTGACCTGCAACGCACCTGGAAACCCTGGGATGAAATCTCCGACGACCTGAAAGTCGCAGTGATTGCCGGTGAAGATCAGAAGTTTCCCGAGCATTGGGGCTTCGATATCGGCGCAATTCAGGCAGCGTTTGCGCATAACGAGCGCGGCGGCTCGATTCGTGGTGCCAGCACTCTGAGCCAGCAAGTGTCGAAGAACCTGTTTCTGTGGTCTGGCCGCAGCTGGCTGCGCAAAGGTCTGGAGGCCTGGTTTACCGGGCTGATCGAGGTGCTCTGGCCCAAACAGCGGATTCTTGAGGTGTACCTCAACAGCGTCGAGTGGGATGAAGGCGTATTTGGCGCCGAAGCGGCGGCTCGGCATCACTTTGGTGTGGGCGCTCGCTCGATATCCCGACGGCAGGCGAGCTTACTGGCTGCGGTGCTGCCGAACCCGCGGGTGTGGAGCGCCAGTCATCCAACCTCTTATGTTGCAAGACGGGCCGGGTGGATTCGCCAGCAGATGAGTCAGTTAGGTGGGGATAGCTATCTGCTCGGCCTCAACGATTCGCGCCGGGCACCTTGGGCTCAGTAACTCGACGCAGAATCTGAACCCGACCCCCTGTAGGAGCGAGGCTTGCCCGCGAAGGCGGTGTGTCAGACACATCATTGCTGAATGACACACCGCCTTCGCGGGCAAGCCTCGCTCCTACAAGGATTCGGTGCAAGCGGGGCACCAACAAAAACGCCCCGATCAATGATCGGGGCGTTTTTTATTGCCTGAGCTGCGGTTAGGCGGCGATCGACAACTTGAGCTTGTTCATCGCGCTCTTCTCGAGCTGACGAATACGCTCGGCCGACACGTTGTACTTCTGCGCCAGGTCGTGCAGCGTAGCTTTTTCTTCTGCCAGCCAGCGCTGGTAGAGGATGTCGCGGCTGCGGTCGTCCAGCACTTCAAGCGCTTCGTGCAGGTTGTGGTTGGAGTTGTCGCTCCAGTCGGCGTCTTCCAGTTGACGGGCCGGATCGTACCGGTGGTCTTCCAGGTAGTTGGCCGGCGACTGGAATGCACTGTCGTCGTCCGCTTCAGCGGCCGGGTCGAAAGCCATGTCATGGCCGGTCAGGCGACTTTCCATCTCGCGCACTTCCCGCGGCTCTACGCCGAGGCTTTCCGCCACGCGATGGACTTCCTCGTTGTTCAGCCAGGCCAGACGTTTCTTCTGGCTGCGCAGGTTGAAGAACAGCTTGCGCTGGGCCTTGGTGGTCGCGACTTTCACGATCCGCCAGTTGCGCAGGATGAACTCGTGGATTTCTGCCTTGATCCAGTGCACCGCAAAGGACACCAGGCGTACACCCATTTCCGGGTTGAAACGCTTGACCGCTTTCATCAGGCCGACGTTGCCTTCCTGGATCAGGTCAGCCTGGGCCAGGCCGTAGCCGGAATAGCTACGGGCAATGTGTACGACAAAACGCAGGTGGGCGAGCACCATCTGCCGAGCCGCCCCCAAATCCTGCTCATAATAGAGACTCTCGGCCAGTTCACGCTCCTGCTCCGGCATGCTGTTCACCGTGTGCACATAGGCCTCCAGGTTCGCACCCGGGACCAGAGCATATGCAGGCTGCAAAGAATTGGTCATACGAAAAAACCTCCGACTTACATAACTCGTGCAGTTCAGCACTGCGAAAATTGACCGGAAACCAAAAGACAAGTTCCCATAAACGCTGAAAGGTCAATACGAGCAAAATGATATTACTTTGGCGCAAGCTCCCGCAGGTGGCGTGCGACTGCAATCCATGCACCGATATACCCCAACAGCACCGCGCCAAGCAAGAGCGATAGACCGTCGGCAACTGGCACTCCGGCCAGCGCAAAATCACTGCCGTACAAACCGGCCAGTCCAACCACCGCGTCGTTCAGCCAGTTCAGGCCAAACGCCAATACACCCCAGGAAAGAATCCCCGCACCAAAGCCATAAAGCGCGCCCATATACAGAAAGGGCCTGCGCACATAGCTGTCAGTGCCGCCGACGAGTTTAATCACTTCTATCTCTGTGCGGCGGTTTTCAATATGAAGACGAATGGTATTGCCTATCACCAAAAGTAATGCAGACACCAGAAGCACGGTCAGACCGAAGACAAAACGGTCACCCAGCTTGAGGATGGCTGCCAGACGCTCGACCCAGACTAGATCAAGTTGCGCCTGTTGTACCTTCGGCAGCTCGGAAAGTTTTTGTCGTAATGCTTCAAGGGCTGGCTTGTCGACCTCGTTCGGCGTCACCAGAACCACGCCCGGCAGCGGGTTTTCCGGCAGTTCTTTCAGCGCCTCGCCCAGACCGGACTGCAACTGAAACTCTTCCAGCGCCTGATCGCGACCGACATATTCAGCATCAGCTACGCCCGGCATCCCCTTGATCTGCTCACGCAACGACTCGCCTTCCGCAGGGCTGGCCTCGATTTGCAGGTACAGGGAAATCTGCGCCGCACGCTGCCAGGAGCCGCCAAGACGCTCGACGTTACTTAGCAAAAGTGACAGGCCCATCGGCAAACTCAGGGCTACCGCCATCACCATGCAGGTGAAGAAGCTACCGATGGGCTGCTTGCCCAAACGGCGCAAGCTGTCGAGCAAACTGGCGCGATGACTTTCGACCCAGGCACGAAACAACGTGGCGAAATCCGGGCCGTCATCATCGTCACGTTTTTTCTTCTGCGGCTGTTGGTCGGCGGCCTTCGGGGCCACGCGCTCGGAAACCTTGGGGCTGCGTGTCGCACTCATACGCCGGCCTCCCCGTCACCGATCAATCGACCGCGTTGCAGGGTCAGCATGCGGTGGCGCATGCGGGCGATCAGTGCCAGGTCGTGACTGGCAATCAACACACTGGTGCCCAAACGGTTGATGTCTTCGAACACGCCCATGATTTCTGCCGCCAGGCGTGGATCGAGGTTACCGGTCGGTTCGTCCGCCAGCAGCAAGGCCGGGCGGTGAACGATGGCGCGGGCGATACCGACACGCTGTTGCTGACCGGTGGACAGGTCGCCAGGGTACAAGTCGGTCTTGTCCGACAGCGCCACGCGCTCGAGCGCCGAATCCACGCGCTTGGTGATCTCGGCCTTGGACAACCCCAGGATCTGCAAGGGCAGCGCGATGTTGTTGAACACCGTGCGATCGAACAACAGCTGGTGATTCTGGAACACCACGCCGATCTGCCGTCGCAGGTAAGGAATCTGCGCGTTGCTGATGGTGCTCAGGTCTTGCCCGGCCAGCAGCAATTTGCCGGTGGTCGGACGCTCCATCGCCAGCAGCAGGCGCAACAAGGTGCTTTTGCCGGCGCCAGAGTGGCCGGTCACAAACAAAAACTCGCCCCGACGAACTCGAAAGCTCAGCTCATGCAAGCCGACGTGGCCGTTCGGGTAGCGTTTACCGACCTGTTCGAAACGAATCATGAACGCTCCCGCTCGGCAAACAGTGCCTGGACAAAGGGTTCTGCTTCAAAAGTACGCAATTCACCGACGCCAATGTAGCGGATCGGCAGGCCAAACTGCTTGGCGAGGGCAAAAATCACCCCACCTTTGGCGGTGCCATCAAGCTTGGTCAGCGCCAGTCCGGTGAGTTCGACGGTCTGATTGAATTGTTTGGCCTGGCTGATCGCGTTCTGCCCCGTACCGGCATCAAGCACCAACAGCACCTCGTGAGGCGCGTCGGCGTCGAGTTTGCTGATGACCCGGCGAACCTTCTTCAGCTCTTCCATCAAATTGTCTTTGGTGTGCAGGCGACCGGCGGTGTCGGCAATCAATACGTCGATGCCACGGGCCTTGGCCGCTTGCACGGCATCGAAGATAACCGAAGCCGAATCCGCGCCGGTGTGCTGGGCGATGACCGGGATCTTGTTGCGTTCGCCCCAGACCTGCAATTGTTCGACGGCGGCGGCGCGAAAGGTATCGCCAGCCGCGAGCATGACTTTCTTGCCTTCGAGCTGCAGCTTCTTCGCCAGCTTGCCGATGGTAGTGGTCTTGCCGGCACCGTTGACGCCAACGACCAGGATTACGAACGGCTTGTTCTGCGAAGTGATTTTCAGCGGTTGCTCGACAGGCTTGAGCATCGCCGCCAGTTCCGCTTGCAGGGATTTGTACAGCGCGTCGGCATCGGCCAGTTCTTTGCGAGCGACCTTCTGGGTCAGGCGCTGAATGATCACCGAAGTCGCCTCGACGCCCACATCGGCGGTCAGCAGGCGGGTTTCGATGTCTTCGAGCAGCTCGTCATCGATGATCTTCTTGCCCAGGAACAGGCTGGCCATGCCTTCGCCGATGCTGGCGCTGGTCTTGGACAAGCCTTGTTTCAGGCGGGCGAAGAAACCGGCTTTGGTTTCTTCGGTACGCACGGGCTCGGCAGGCACTTCGACGGGAACGACGGGAACGACGGGAGCGACGACCGGCGCAGGTGCTGGAGCAACCGGAGCAACCGGAGCAACCGGAGCAACCGGAGCAACCGGAGCAACCGGAGCAATGAATACGGGCACCACAGGTTCTGCAACAACCGGTTCAGGCTCGGCCAAAACCACTGGCGCGACAACCGGCTCAACCACTGGCGCTTGAACAGGCTCAGGAGCAAACGCAGTCGACGCTGGAATCGGTGGCGTAACGTGCGGCGCCAGCTCGTCTTCGACCAATGACACCGGCTCTTCCGCCACGGGCAACGTCAGCCACGGCTCGGCAACGGGCGTGAGCGGCACTTGGGTCACGACTTCGGCGACGACAGCAGGCTCAGGCTCGATGGCCGGCTGCAACACCGGCTCGGAGATCGGCGGGATAATCGGCGCAAGCTCTTCTTCTATTACCGGCGCAGGCGTGGGCTCAGGAAGTGGTTGTGGCTGTTCGACGACGGGTTCCTGCGGCTTTTTGCGCAGCCATCCGAACAGGCTTTTCTTCTCACCAGCCGCAGCTGGGGCTTTCTTGTCGTCGTTGAGGACGGCTATCTCACGGTAGCGACGCGCCAAAGGGCGCCTCGGCAAATAAATATTCGATGCAGAACAGACTGCGATTGACCCAGCTTGTTCACGCGCAACATTTTGTCGAGGTGCAAACAGCACCTCAAAGGTCGACTAATACGAAGGACTGGAACGGCATCGTCGGCGAAAACGCAGAGTTTAGCTGACAAACTCAAAGCTTCCGCCGTAAACCCAAACAACCTGCTGACCGATCAAAGGCCTGATAGGCGTGGCCGCCAGTAAAACGGATCAGTATCCTAGCACCCTCTCGCCCGCCGACGCTAAGACCAAGCGGGCAGCCCCAAAGGTTTAAAAACGAATGAATGCTCTAGCCCGCCGCGCTGCAGGCCTGCTGCTCAGCACAGTTTGTCTGCCCCTCTCGGCCCTGGCTGCCGATCCTCAACCCACCCATGAATTCACCCTCGATAACGGCCTGAAGGTCGTCGTGCGCGAAGACCATCGTGCGCCAGTGGTGGTTTCCCAAGTCTGGTACAAGGTCGGCTCCAGCTACGAGACCCCGGGTCAGACCGGTTTGTCCCACGCCCTGGAACACATGATGTTCAAGGGCAGCGAGAAAGTCGGCCCCGGCGAAGCCTCGCTGATCCTGCGCGACCTCGGCGCCGAAGAGAACGGCGATGACTTCACGGCGTATTACCAGGTGCTGGCCCGCGACCGCCTGGGCGTGGCCTTCGAACTGGAAGCCGACCGCATGGCCAGCCTGCGCCTGCCGGCCGACGAGTTCGCCCGCGAGATCGAAGTCATCAAAGAAGAACGTCGCCTGCGCACCGACGACAAGCCGATGTCCAAGGCCTACGAACGCTTCAAGGCCATGGCCTACCCGGCCAGCGGTTATCACACGCCGACCATCGGCTGGATGGCTGACCTGGACCGCATGAAGGTCGAAGAGCTGCGCCACTGGTACCAATCCTGGTACGTGCCAAACAACGCCACGCTGGTAGTGGTCGGTGACGTGACCCCGGACGAGGTCAAGACCCTGGCCCAGCGCTATTTCGGCCCGATCGCCAAACGTGATGTGCCCTCGGCAAAAATCCCGTTGGAACTGGCCGAACCCGGCGAGCGCAAGATCACCCTGCATGTGCAGACTCAACTGCCAAGCCTGATGCTGGGCTTCAACGTGCCAAGCATCGCCACCGCTGAAGACAAACGCTCGGTCAACGCCTTGCGCCTGATCTCCGCCCTGCTCGACGGCGGCTACAGCGGACGTATCCCGACACAACTGGAGCGCGGCGAAGAGCTGGTCTCCGGCGGTTCGTCGAGTTACGACGCCTACACCCGTGGCGACAGCCTGTTCACCTTGTCGGCGACGCCCAATACCCAGAAAAACAAAACCATGGCCCAGGCCGAAGCGGGCCTGTGGAAACTGCTCGAACAGCTGAAAACCACCGCGCCGTCCGCTGAAGAACTGGAACGCGTCCGCGCACAGGTCATCGCCGGCCTGGTTTACGAGCGCGACTCGATCACCAGCCAGGCCACCGCCATTGGCCAACTGGAAACCGTGGGCCTGTCCTGGAAGCTGATGGACACCGAACTCGCCGAACTGGAAAGCGTGACCCCGCAAGACATCCAGAAAGCCGCCAAGCTGTATTTCACCCGCGAACGTCTCAGCGTCGCCCATGTACTGCCAGAGGAGACGACTCATGAGTGAGCGTAAAAAACCGCGCCTGGCGCTGATTGGCCTGATCGTTGTCGCCTTGATCGGATCTGCCGCGTTCTACTTCTCCAAGACCGACGATTCCAAGGCCAGCGAAGCCCTGGACAAGGCCAAGGCCAGCCAGAAACTGCAATCACTGGCCGAACTCGACGGCAAAGCGCCAAGCCACCGCACCCTGGACGTGCAGACGTGGAAAACCGCCGAGGGCGCCAAGGTGATGTTCGTCGAAGCCCGGGAGCTGCCGATGTTCGACATGCGCCTGATCTTTGCCGCCGGCAGCAGCCAGGACGGTGACGCACCTGGCCTTTCCATGCTGACCAACGCCATGCTCAACGAAGGTGTGGCCGGCAAAGATGTCGGCGCCATCGCTCAGGGCTTCGAAGGCCTGGGCGCAGACTTTGGCAACGGCGCATTCAAAGACATGGCTCTGGCTTCGCTGCGCAGCCTCAGTGCCGCGAACAAACGCGAACCGGCGCTGAAGTTGTTCTCAGAAGTCGTCGGCAAACCGACCTTCCCGGCCGATTCCTTTGCGCGCATCAAGAACCAGATGCTCGCCGGTTTCGAGTACCAGAAGCAGAACCCCGGCAAGCTCGCGAGCCTGGAGCTGATGAACCGTCTGTATGGCGATCATCCGTACGCACATTCCAGCGACGGCACGGCTAAGACCGTTCCGGCGATTACCGTGGCCCAGATGCGCGCGTTCCATGAGAAGGCTTACGCAGCCGGCAACGTGGTGATTGCGTTGGTAGGCGACCTGTCTCGCGCTGAAGCCGAAGCGATTGCCGCACAAGTTTCCAGCGCGCTGCCAAAAGGCCCGGAGCTGGCGAAAATCCCGCAGCCGGAGGAACCGAAAGCCAGCATCGGCCACATCGAGTTTCCATCCAAGCAGACCAACCTGATGCTCGCGCAATTGGGCATCGACCGTGACGACCCGGACTACGCGGCACTGTCCATGGGCAACCAAATCCTCGGTGGCGGTGGTTTCGGTACACGACTGATGAGCGAAGTGCGCGAGAAGCGCGGCCTGACTTACGGCGTCTATTCGGGTTTCACCCCGATGCAGGCGCGCGGCCCGTTCATGATCAACCTGCAAACCCGCGCCGAGATGAGCGAAGGCACGTTGAAGCTGGTGCAGGATGTGCTCGCCGACTACCTTAAAACCGGCCCGACCCAGAAAGAACTCGACGACGCCAAGCGTGAACTGGCCGGCAGCTTCCCGCTGTCCACCGCCAGCAACGCCGATATCGTCGGCCAACTCGGCGCCATGGGTTTCTACAACCTGCCGCTGAGTTACCTGGATGACTTTATGCGCGAGTCCCAGAGCCTGACGGTCGAGCAGGTCAGAACTGCACTGAACAAACACTTGAGCACGGACAAAATGGTCATCGTCAGCGCTGGCCCGACCGTGCCGCAAAAGCCGTTACCGGCCCCCACTGATAAACCTGCCGAGCAACCGCTCGGGGTTCCGGAGCATTAATGGCCACTCGTCCAAAAAAACCCGTACACAACGTCCATAACGGCGTGAACCAACTGCGCATCATCGGCGGTGAATGGGGCAGCCGAAAGCTGAGCTTCCCGGATGCCCCAGGCCTGCGACCTACCCCGGACCGGGTGCGTGAAACCCTGTTCAACTGGCTCGCGCCGTATGTCGCTGGCGCCAAGGTCCTGGACCCGTTCGCCGGCAGCGGCGCGTTGTTCCTCGAAGCCTTGTCCCGTGGCGCGGCCATGGGCCAGGCGCTGGACGCCAGCAACATCGCGGTCGCCAGCATCAAGGAACATCTGGGCACGCTGCGCTGCACCACCGGCCAGATTCAGACCGCCGATGCCCTGCGCTACCTGGAAACCCAGACAGCGACTGCGTACGACCTGGTGTTCCTCGATCCGCCGTTCAACCAGAACCTGTTGCCAGGCGTTTGTGCATTACTTGAAGAACGTCAGTGGCTGGCCGACGAAGCCTGGATCTACACTGAAAGCGAGAATGCGCCATCGAGCCTTGGCTTACCAGGCAACTGGCGCCTGCACCGGGAGCAGAAATCCGGGCGGGTGTATTACGCGCTGTGGCAACGTATGGCAGAGATTGCCGGTTAATCAACCGGCCTGAAAAAGGGGCGCGCCTCACACGAGGCTCGCACCGCTGCATCGAGAACCATCGTGCCTCATCTGCCAGAACGCTTCACCCCCGCCTTCGGCCTCGGCAACCCGCACTTGCAGACCTTGTGGGGACCACTGTGGCGCAAAACCACGCACATCGAACGCCAGCGCGAACGCTTGTGGCTTGAGGATGGCGACTTTCTCGACCTCGACTGGCACGGCCCACACAGCGTCAGTGCGCCACTGGTGTTGGTGTTGCACGGTCTGACCGGCTCTTCAAATTCGCCTTACGTGGCCGGCGTGCAAAAAGCGCTAGGTGCCCAAGGCTGGGCCAGCGTCGCACTGAACTGGCGCGGCTGTTCGGGCGAACCGAATCTGTTGCCGCGCAGTTACCACTCCGGCGTCAGTGAAGACCTCGCCGAAACCATCAAACACCTGAAAGCCCAACGACCGCTCGCGCCGTTGTATGCGGTCGGCTATTCCCTGGGCGGCAATGTGTTGCTCAAGCACTTGGGCGAATCCGGCAGCAACAGTGGCGTGCTCGGTGCGGTGGCGGTGTCGGTGCCGTTTCGTCTTGATCAATGCGCCGACCGTATCGGCCAGGGTTTTTCGAAGTTCTATCAGGCGCATTTCATGCGGGAGATGGTCGCCTACATCAAGAACAAGCAACGCCAGTTCCAGCATGACGGGCGCGAGGATGGCCTGGCGGCGCTGGCCGCGTTGGGCTCACTGGAGAACATGCGCACGTTCTGGGATTTCGATGGCCGGGTCACCGCGCCGTTGAACGGTTTCGCCGATGCCGAGGATTACTATCGCCGCGCTTCGAGTCGCTATTTCCTTGGCGAGATTCGTACGCCGACCCTGATCATTCAAGCGGCCGACGACCCCTTTGTCTTTCCTCATAGCCTGCCGCAAGCCGACGAATTGTCCGCCTGCACTCAATTCGAGCTACAGACCAAGGGTGGGCATGTCGGCTTCGTCGAAGGCTCGTTCAAGCAACCGGGTTACTACCTGGAACGCCGCATCCCGCAGTGGCTGACTTCCGTGGGCCGCCAGTAAGAATGGGCGTCGATCAAGGTGAGTCGATCCGATTCTGGCAAACAGCGCCGCTGGCCGGCGTCGAATTATTGTCTGCGCGCTACATCGAACACCGCTTCGCGCCCCATGTGCACGACGGGTACGTGATCGGCATGATCATGGCCGGCGCCCAACGCTATCGCTATCGCGGCGCCGAACACCTGGCCGGTAGCGGTACGCTGGTGCTGATCAATCCGGACGAACTGCACACCGGCCATAAAGGCACGGAGGATGGTTGGTTGTATCGGGCGTTCTATCCCGACAGCGGTCAGATTCTGTCGCTACTCGATGAGCTTGAACTGCCGACCAGCAACTTGCCGGCGTTCGGTGCGACGCTGTATCGCGATCCGGATCTGGTAGAGGGTTTCTGCCAGCTGCATCGTCTGCTGGAGAGTCCGTCCACTGCCTTGCAGCAACAAACGGTGTGGCGGGAAATGATGCTGTCGCTGCTGCAACGGCACGCAGCGGTGCCGATTGCAGGCAAGCCGGGCAAGGAACACCGGGCGGTGACGCTGGCCAAGGAGTTGCTGCAAGCACAATTGGCGGCGCCGCCTTCGCTGGAAGAACTGGCAGCGGCGGTCAACCTTTCGCCCTTTCACTTCGCCCGGGTGTTCCGTCGCGCCACGGGCATGCCACCGCACACCTGGCTGATGCAGCAGCGCATCGCTCGGGCGCGGGCGTTGTTACAGAACGGTTGTTTGCCGCTGGAAGTGGCGACGCAGTTGGGGTTTGCTGACCAGAGTCATCTGAGCCGGCAGTTCAAGCAGGTTTACGGGGTTGGGCCGGGGGCGTATCGAAGTGCGCGCTTACGGTGATATCTCAACGCATCAATTGCCCCTTGTGGGAGTGAGCCTGCTCCGGGCGGCGTTCCGACGATTGCGGTTTAACAGTCAACATTGATGCTGACTGGTATCCCCTAATCGCGAGACAGGCTCACTCCCACATTCGATCGGGATTACTCGCCGATGGCGATGGCGTGCGCAGGATCGTTGATCCACTCGCTCCATGAACCGGCATACAACGAGCCTAACGGATAACCCGCCAGACACAGCGCAAACAAGTTGTGACAGGCCGTCACGCCAGAACCGCAGTACGACACCAGATCAGCCGGCGAACGATTACCGAGCTTCTCGGCAAAACGCTGCTTGAGCTGATCGGCCGGCAGAAAACGCCCGTCGCTGCCCAGGTTGTCGGTGAACGCCGCACATTGCGCGCCGGGAATGTGCCCGGCAATCGGGTCGATCGGCTCTACTTCGCCTTTGAAACGCGGCAAGCCGCGAGCATCAAGCAGGGTCAGCGCGGGCTGGCCGAGACGTTGCTGGAGCTGTTCGGCACTCAAGACCAGCGACTTGTCCGGTGTCCCCGTGAAGGTGCCACGTTGAATCTGCGGCGCATCAAGACTCAGGGGCAAACCGGCCGCGTGCCAGGCCTTGAGCCCGCCATCGAGGATGAACACGCCGTCACGTTTACCCAGCCAGGCCAGCAACCACCAGGCCCGCGCCGCGTAGGCACCCGGGCCGTCGTCGTACAAAACCACATCGCTGTCGGCGTTGACGCCCCAGGCTTGTAGACGTTCGATCAAGTCTTCAGGTTCAGGCAACGGGTGGCGCCCGGTCACACCCTTGACCACTGTCCCGCTCAAATCACGCTCAAGATCGGCAAAGCTCGACTCGGCAATATGCCCTTCGGCATAGCTGCGCTGCCCGTAATCCGGGTCTTCGAGGGCAAAACGACAATCCAGAATCACCAGCCCCGGCTGCTCCTTTTTCAGGTCCAACGCTTGCGGGCTGATCAGTTGCGCTATGGGCATAACGGGCTCCTGTGATTAGACGATATTTGATCCAACTGCACTTTCTAGCCCGCTTCTTCCAACGCCTGGGCCAGTGGCACGTAAAACTCTTCGAACAGGGCGGTCACCTCGGCGCGAGACTGATCCGTGACAAAACCGGCCTCCAGCACCAGCACCTGATACACGCCACGTTTTATGGCCTGCTCGCTCAGGTGATTGGAGTTTTCACGGGTGGTGCACAGAAAACGCACCCAGGACGTCAGGATGATCCAGGCATTGAGCGTCAGGGATTCGATCTGAACCTTGTCCATTTGCAGGATGCCAGCCTCGACGAAGCCCGCGTAGATGTGCGTGCCATGGATCAGACAGCGCTGGGAAAAGCGTCGATAACGGGCGGCCAGGTCCGGATCACTGTCGAGCAGGTGCTCCAGATCACGGTGCAAAAACCGGTAGCGCCACATGGCGGCCAGCAGTTCCTTAAGGTAGAAGCGCTTGTCATCGACCGTGGCGGCACGCCCCTGGGGCGGGCGCAGGAAGCTGTCCACCAGGCTTTCGTACTCACTGAACAGCACCGCGATAATCGCCTGCTTGTTGGGGAAGTGGTAGTACAGGTTGCCCGGGGAAATTTCCATGTGGGCAGCAATGTGGTTGGTGCTGATGCTGCGCTCACCTTGCTGATTGAACAGCTCCAGGCTGTTCTGCACGATGCGCTCGCTGGTTTTGATCCGAGGGGCCATGGCTTGGGCTTTAATTCAAAGTGCGTTGACGGGCATCTTACGACCTATCCGCGGATGGATAAAACAAAGCTGCGCCAGGATGTCATTTGACTTTCTAGAGCATAGACTCTAAAAAGGCCTTTATTACAATAAATCCGGAGTCGACCGTGACTGCTGACATCGCCTATCTGCAAAACCTGCAGCAGCCTCTGGAAGAACTCCAGACCCTGTTCGACGATCAACGCGCGGCGTACGCCGCCAACCCGATGCCGCCCGCCGCCCAGCGCCAGCAATGGCTGAAAGCCCTGCGCGACCTGTTGAGCAATGAGCGTCAGGCATTGATCGATGCCATCAGCCAGGATTTCAGTCATCGCAGCGCCGATGAAACCCTGCTCGCCGAACTGATGCCCAGCCTGCACGGCATTCACTACGCCAGTCGGCACCTCAAAGGCTGGATGAAGGCGTCGAAGCGCAAGGTCGGGATTGCCTTTCAACCCGCGGCGGCCAAAGTCATTTATCAACCATTGGGTGTGGTCGGGGTGATCGTGCCTTGGAACTACCCGCTGTATCTGGCCATCGGCCCATTGGTCGGCGCGTTGTCGGCAGGCAATCGGGTGATGCTCAAGCTCAGCGAATCGACCCCTGCCACCGGTCTGTTGCTCAAGGAACTGCTGGGCCGAATCTTCCCTCAGGACCTGGTTTGCGTGGTGCTGGGTGAAGCCGACATCGGTGTCGCGTTCTCCAGATTGCGCTTCGATCACTTGCTGTTCACCGGCGCCACCAGCATCGGCAAACACGTGATGCGTGCAGCGGCCGAAAACCTGACCCCGGTGACCCTCGAACTCGGCGGCAAATCCCCGGCCATCGTCTCGCGCGACGTGCCGCTCAAGGACGCTGCCGAACGCATCGCCTTCGGCAAGACGCTCAACGCCGGACAGACCTGCGTGGCCCCGGACTATGTGCTGGTGCCGGAAGATCGTGTCGGCGCTTTCGTCGAAGCCTATCGGCAAGCAGTTCGCGGTTTTTATCCGACCTTGGCCGACAACCCGGACTACACCGCGATCATCAATGACCGACAATTGGCGCGCCTCAACGGCTACATCAGCGACGCCACCAGCAAGGGCGCGCTGCTGATTCCGTTGTTCGACAAGGGCCAGGGGCGCCGCATGAGCCATAGCCTGCTGCTCAATGTCAGTAACGACATGATGGTGATGCAGGATGAAATCTTTGGTCCGCTGTTGCCGATCGTTCCCTACAAGGATCTGGATCAGGCCTTTGCCTACATCAATGAACGACCTCGTCCGCTGGCCCTGTATTACTTCGGCTACGACAAGCGTGAGCAACACCGCGTACTTCACGAAACCCATTCCGGCGGCGTGTGCCTGAACGACACCCTGCTGCACGTCGCTCAGGACGACATGCCATTCGGCGGTATCGGCGCTTCGGGCATGGGCCATTACCACGGTCATGAAGGTTTCCTGACCTTCAGCAAAGCCAAAAGCGTGCTGATCAAACAGCGGTTCAATGCGGCTAAATTGATCTACCCGCCGTACGGAAAATCCATTCAGAAGCTGATCCAGAAGCTGTTTATCCGCTAACGATCATTCCCATCGGGTAATAACAATAATGAGCCCAAGTCTGTCCGACACACCCGCGCTGTCACGGCGCGGCTTGCTTAAATTCAGCCTGGGTGCCAGCGCTTTTCTCGCCACTGCCGGTTTGGGCGCGAGCCTCAGCGGCTGCTCATCGAGCGCGCCAGCCAGCGGTTTTGCGATTCTGCGCAGCGGTGACTTGCTGTTTCTGCGGGCACTGCTTCCGGTGATGCTCGACGGCGCCGTGGCCGTTGAAAAAATGCCGGCGGCCGTCGCTGAAACCCTGCACTGCCTGGATAACGGTCTGAATCACCTGTCGCCGGAAATGCTCAAGCTGACCCGGCAGCTATTCGATGTGCTGGGAATGAGCATCACCCGCGGACCACTGACCGGGATCTGGGGCAGTTGGGATAACGCCAGTGCCGACGATATCCGGCACTTTCTCGATCGCTGGGAAAACAGCTCGCTGAGTTTGCTGCGCATGGGCCATAGCTCCTTGATGCAACTGGTGATGATGGCGTGGTACAGCCGGCCGGAGTCATGGGCACATTGCGGGTATCCCGGGCCGCCCACCGTTTAAGACCGAGTCGACCCAATCGCGAGCAGGCTCACTCCCACAGTGGGCACGCGATCCAATATGGGAGCGAGCCTGCTCGCGATGACGTCAGCCGCTTCACCATAGAATCCAAAATAAAAAGAGAACCTGAAGATGCCCGTACCCGATCCGTTCCGCGAAGGCCTGGCCCGTGGCTGGAAAACCTACAACGGTTCACAACTGACCCAGGACCTGGCCCTCGAAGCGGACGTGGCGATTATCGGCAGCGGCGCGGGCGGCGGCACCACCGCCGAAATCCTCAGCGCTGCGGGCTACAAGGTATTGCTGATCGAGGAAGGCCCGCTCAAGACCAGCAGCGACTTCAAGATGCTCGAAGACCAGGCCTACACCAGCCTCTATCAGGAAGGCATTGGCCGCATGAGCAAGGACGGCGCGATCACCATCCTTCAGGGCCGCGCAGTGGGCGGCACCACGCTGATCAACTGGACTTCAAGCTTTCGTACGCCGGACCCGACCCTCGACCACTGGGCCAAGGAACACGAGGTCAAAGGCCACACGCCGGCCGAGATGGCGCCGTGGTTCGAGAAAATGGAACAACGCCTGGGCGTCGCGCCCTGGATGATCCCGCCCAACGCCAACAACGACGTGATCCGCAAAGGCTGCGAAAAACTCGGCTATGCCTGGCATGTGATCCCGCGCAACGTGCGTGGCTGCTGGAACCTTGGCTACTGCGGCATGGGTTGCCCGACCAACGCCAAGCAATCGATGCTGGTCACGACCATCCCGGCGGCGCTGGAAAAAGGCGGCGAGTTGCTCTATCTGGCTCGCGCCGAAAAGCTCTTGATCAGCGGCGACAAGGTCACAGGCTTGCACTGCGTAGCGATGGACGACCGCTGCGTCGCACCTACCGGACACACGATCACGGTCAAGGCGCGGCACTACGTGCTGGCCGGCGGCGGGATCAACAGCCCGGCGCTGCTCATGCGCTCCGAGGCGCCCGATCCGCACAAACGGTTGGGCAAACGGACGTTTCTACATCTGGTGAACATGTCGGCCGGGCTGTTCGATGAGGTGATCAACCCGTTTTTTGGCGCCCCACAATCAATCTATTCCGACCATTTCCAATGGCAGGACGGCACCACCGGAAAAATGTCTTACAAACTCGAAGTGCCGCCGCTGCACCCGGCACTGGCGACGACCCTGCTCGGCGGTTTTGGCAAGGAAAACGCCCAGCACATGGAAAACCTGCCCCACACCCACGCCATGCTGGCATTGCTGCGGGACGGCTTTCATCCGGACAGCCCCGGCGGCAGCGTCGAGTTGCGCGGTGACGGCACGCCGGTGCTCGACTATCAGGTTTCACCTTATACCTGGGACGGATTGCGTCGCTCGTTCCACAGCATGGCCGAGATCCAGTTCGCGGGCGGTGCCAAGGCGGTAATGCCCATGCACGCCGACGCTCGCTACGTGAAAACCCTGGCCGAAGCGCGCACGCTGATCGACGGCCTGAGCCTTGAGCTGTATCGCACACGCCTGGGCAGTGCCCATGTGATGGGCGGTTGCGCCATGGGTGAAGACCCGAAAAACGCCGTGGCCGACAGCCTCGGCCGGCATCATCAACTAGGCAATCTGTCGATTCATGACGGCTCGCTGTTCCCCACCAGCATTGGCGCAAACCCGCAATTGTCGGTCTACGGGCTGACCGCGCAGCTGGCAACTTCTTTGGCCGAACGTTTGAAAAACCCATGAAAATGGAGAATATTCCCATCGTCTATAGTGCTTTCTTACTCAAAAGGCGACTTGGCCGACCGGGAAGGCTGCGATACCATCCGACTCCCCAACGGACTCCCGCCAGGACGACGCGATGAACCGAGTGTTGTACCCAGGTACCTCAAGGGCCATGGCGATCTGGTCGAACGCGCCGCGCGCCTGTTCGATCATGTGATCATCGCCGTCGCTGCCAGCCCGAAGAAAAACCCGTTGTTTCCCCTGGAACAACGTGTGGCGCTGGCCCGCGAGGTCACTAAACATCTGCCCAACGTTGAAGTCGTCGGCTTCTCGACGTTGCTGGCGCATTTCGCCAAAGAGAAGAACGCCAATGTGTTCCTGCGGGGTTTGCGTGCGGTATCGGACTTCGAATACGAATTCCAGCTGGCCAACATGAACCGTCAGCTGGCACCGGATGTGGAAAGCCTGTTTCTTACTCCGTCCGAGCGTTATTCGTACATTTCCTCGACGCTGGTCCGTGAAATTGCAGCCCTGGGCGGCGATATCACCAAGTTCGTCCACCCTGCGGTGGCGGACGCCTTGACCGAACGCTTCAAGAAGTAACAACCGCTCAAGCGGCGCCCGCGTGCACTGCGGGCGCCAATGCGGCACAATTGCGCGCATTGGTTTATTGCGCCCGGGCCTTCCGTCCCTGGCTGGAGTTAGCATGTCCCTGATCATCACCGACGATTGCATCAACTGCGACGTCTGCGAACCCGAGTGTCCGAACGCCGCCATCTCCCAGGGCGAAGAAATCTACGTGATCGACCCGAACCTGTGCACCCAGTGCGTCGGCCACTACGACGAACCGCAGTGCCAGCAAGTGTGCCCGGTGGATTGCATTCCGCTGGACGAGGCGCATCCGGAGACTGAAGAACAGTTGATGGAGAAGTACCGGAAGATTACTGGCAAGGCTTGAATCAGATAATTTTGTAGCGGCTGTGCCGGCCCTATCGCGAGCAGGCTCGCTCCTACAGTGGAGATGTGTTGTTAACCAAATGTTGTGGGCAAAGGAATTCCACTGTGGGAGCGAGCCTGCTCGCGAAAGGGCCATCAGCCACACCGAAGATGTAACTGACTTCACTCCGTCTGCTCAAACCCTTCCCCGATACACCCCAGACACCGCACGAACGCCGCTTTCGCCGGGTCGACCACCAACGCCTGCCCCGCATCGCCGACGCCGCCACCCAGCGCGGTAAACGGCAACGACAGCACAAACGCTCCGGCCCCGATCACCGTCGCCACCACCAGCAAAGGTCGGGCAATCAGCAAATCGCCGAGCATGGCGTACGCCGGGGGATTCTGGATGGTGTAGCGCGGGTCGCCGCTGCCGGTGTTTGCTGCCAGCGCTGGCGCACCGACGCTCAGCAGCAAAACGACGACAAGGGTTCGAAACAGGGTCATGGCAGGGTCCTTGGGCTAGGCAATCAGAACACTGACTATAGACCCTAAGCGTTTCAGCTCTGACAACGTGGGCAAAACACGCTGGCGCGCTGCCCGAGCTTCACTTCCCGAAGTTCCGTGCCACAGACCTTGCAGGGCGCACCGCCACGGCCGTACACGAACAGTTCCTGCTGGAAATAACCCGGCTGACCGTCTCCGCCGATAAAGTCGCGCAGTGTGGTGCCGCCGCGCTCGATAGCGGCCGCCAGGATGCGTTTGATCTCGATCGCCAGTTTCAGATAACGCGCCCGAGAGATGCTCTTGGCCTCACGACGCGGGTCGATACCGGCAGCGAACAACGCTTCGGTTGCGTAGATATTGCCCACGCCGACCACCACCGCGTTGTCCATGATGAACGGCTTGACCGCCATGGAACGCCCGCGGGACTGCTGGAACAAGCGCTCGCCGTCGAACAGGTCGGTCAATGGCTCCGGCCCCAGGCGAATCAACAACTCATGGTTGAGCGGGTCGAGACTCCAGAGCATCGCGCCAAACCGACGCGGGTCGGTGTAACGCAGGGCCAGGCCGGATTCCAGCTCGATGTCCACATGCTCATGCTTGGCCGCAGGCATGCCGACTTCCACCAGACGCAGATTCCCTGACATCCCCAAATGGCTGATCAGCGTGCCGACTTCGGCATTGATCAGCAGGTACTTCGCGCGTCGCTCCACCAGCACGATGCGCTGGCCAGACAGCCGCACATCCAGGTCTTCGGGAATCGGCCAGCGCAAGCGCCGCTCACGCACGATCACCCGGCTGACGCGCTGGCCTTCCAGGTGTGGCGCAATTCCGCGGCGGGTGGTTTCGACTTCAGGCAGTTCCGGCATGGCGCTCTCGAATCAGGCTGTGCAACGCTCAGCGGTGAGCGCCAAGGTCACGAATAGTTTGTTTGAGGGACTCGAAGTCGTAGTCCGAGAGACCGACATAATCGAGAACCAGCGGTGCGATGCTGTCCCACTCGTGGTCATCACGCTGGTTGCCCAGCACCCGGAAGGACGCACAAATGTGCTCGGCCATTTTCAGGATCGCCAGCAGGTTTTTCAGCTGACTGTTGCGCGACGACTCATCGCTGAAGATCGCCAACGCATTGTGGTGATTGGCGATGGCGGCGGTCACATGCTCCGGCAGGCGCCAGGATTTGGCGGTGTAATAACCCACCACCGCATGGTTGGTATTGAACACCCGATTCTCGGTATCCACCACCCGGCATTCAGCGCTGGCGCTGGCGTAAGCCTCTTCCAGAACGGTCATGTAGTTGGGGAAGCGCTGGAGCATCAGCGGCACACCGCAGTCATGGAACAGACCCAGGGCGTACGCTTCATCGCCAGCCTGGGTGCCGATGCGCTTGGCCAGGGTCAGGCAGGTCATCGCCACGTCCTGGGCGGTATCCCAGAAACGGTTCAAGGTGACGATGGTGTCGTCGTTCATCTCGCCCTTGATCGACTGCGCGTTGATCAGGTTGATGACCGAGCGGCTGCCCAGCAGGTTCACTGCACGCTGAATCGAGGCAATCTTGTTGCTCAAGCCGTAATACGGCGAATTGACGATTTTCAACAAGGCGCCAGAGAGGCCCGGGTCCTGGGAGATCAGCTTCGCGATCACCTCCAGATCCGGATCGGGCATGTACTGTTCCATCTGCAAATCCACCATGATTTGCGGCTGGGCCGGCACGCTGATGCCTTGCAGGGACTGTTGAATCTGTTCGGTGGTCAGCTCTGGGGACATAAGTACACACTCTGGGACAGGCGGCGATTCTAACCCTTATAAAGTTGGATCCGACAGTCAATCAGGCGCAATCCATGTGGGAGCGGGCTTGCTCGCGAAGGCGGCGTGTCAGTCGACATTAATGCTGCCTGGCACCCCGCCTTCGCGAGCAAGCCCGCTCCCACAGGATCAGCACCTTACTGACGGCCCTCATCCGCGTTTCATCGACCACCAAACCCGCCACTCCCTCAACACGCTATACTCCCGCTCTTTTTTCCGGAGCGACGTCATGTCCCTGCCTAGCCTGCGCCTCAAAGCCAACGCCGACCGTCGCCTGCGAAACGGTCTACAGCAACGAAATCGATGTAGCCGCTACGCCTTTGCACGGTTTCAAGGCCGGCGACCAGGCGATCCTCGAAGCCGCCAGCGGCAAGCCGCTGGGCATCGTTGCCATGAGCCCGAACAACCTGATCTGCGCCCGCCTCTTGTCGCGCGACATCAAGTTGCCGCTGGACAAGTCGCTGCTGGTGCATCGCCTGAACGTCGCGCTGTCCCTGCGCGATCGCCTGTTCGACAAGCCGTTCTATCGCCTGGTCTACGGCGATTCCGACCTGTTGCCAGGCCTGGTGGTCGATCGTTTCGGCGACATCCTGGTGGTACAGATCGCTTCGGCGACCATGGAAGCCCATAAAGAAGACGTGATCGCAGCGCTGACCCAAGTGATCAAGCCTAGCGGCATTCTGTTCAAGAACGACTCCGCTGCCCGTGATGCCGAAGGCCTCAACCGCTACGTCGAAACCGTGTTCGGCCTGGTGCCGGAGTGGGTTGCGCTGGAAGAAAACGGCGTGAAATTCGAAGCGCCCGTCATCCAGGGACAGAAAACCGGCTGGTTCTACGACCACCGCATGAACCGCGCACGCCTGGCACCTTACGCCAAAGGCAAACGCGTACTGGACCTGTACAGCTACATCGGCGGCTGGGGCGTGCAAGCGGCCGCGTTCGGCGCCAGTGAAGTGTTCTGCGTCGATGCATCGGCTTTCGCCCTCGACGGCGTCGAGCGCAACGCCGCGCTGAACGGTTTCGCCGACAAGATGACCTGCATTGAAGGTGACGTGTTCGAAGCCCTGAAAGAGCTGAAAGCCAGCGAAGAGCGTTTCGACGTGATCGTTGCCGATCCTCCGGCGTTCATCAAACGCAAAAAAGACATGAAGAACGGTGAAGGTGCCTACCGTCGCCTGAACGAGCAAGCCATGCGCCTGCTCAGCAAGGACGGCATCCTGGTCAGCGCTTCGTGCTCGATGCACCTGCCCGAGGACGATCTGCAGAACATCCTGCTGACCAGCGCCCGTCACCTGGACCGCAATATCCAGATGCTGGAGCGTGGCGGTCAGGGCCCGGATCACCCGGTTCACCCGGCCATCGCCGAAACCCGCTACATCAAGAGCATCACCTGCCGTCTGCTGCCAAACAGCTGATTTCGCCGGTATGACAGGGAGCCAGTCGGCTCCCTGTTCTGTTATCTGTTATTGAATTCTCCAACTTCCTACTCCAGCGGTCTTAATGACTTGTAGGATGCTTCGCTTTGCCTTATATATTTTCAGATAGAACTTACAAGATTCATTCACCCGTCAGATGAATCCGACAAAATTACTGGAACATTCCTACCCAATCTCCCCTTGATAAGAATTCATTACAAACTATGATTAAGTCGTCACAACGGAGTGACACTCACTATCAACTACAAGGAGTTTAAAACATGAAAGCAATTACTCTGGAAACCAACAAACTCGCCAACCTGGCTTTTCTGGTCGCACCAAAAGCCCGCTAAGTAAATAAAACACTGGGGAGTGCCGGCTACCCAGCGTTTTCTATGGCAAAGACCAGAGTGAGTCGTCAATCATGCAGATAAACCCTTATATATTCATACTTCCTCGCACGCCCGACCAAATAGTCTGGGATTACAAGAACCACAAACAATTCGAATTGAATCTTGAATATTCAGCCCGTCTCGCACAGCTTATCGACAATCCTGAAAAGTTTGATGACAACAACATAATCGACACGCAACTCCTGAATGCGGGAATACTCACATCTTCCATCCAGACTCCGCTTGAATGGGGCTGGGATGAACTGTCGAAGATATTTCATATCGGAACCAAGAACATTCCTTGTGAATATACTCCCCAGGATATTAATGAATGGTCGAGACACTACTTGGAGCATTGCGCCGAAGTACTGGCCACTCCCGCCCCGGAGACCCGACGCACAGAGCCGACAACCGAACGAATTGCCCTGCCTCAACCTTCCTGCTTCCCGGCAAAAGCGCTTGTAGCGACCTTGATCGAGCGAAAAACCTGTCGCTCCTTCACGGGTGAAAGAGTTTCTCTCGACGCTGTGGGCACGCTTTTGTATTTGTCCCTTGGCTATCTGCGTGAGCGCGACAACGACATCGACGAAACCATCGCTGAAGGTCTCGGCGCCCGGCGCAGCAGCCCCTCCGGCGGAGGGTTGAATGCCTGCGACGGTTTTCTTCATGTTCAGAACGTCAGTGGCCTGGATCCTGGGCTCTACGCCTACCACCCCGACGAACATGCTCTGAGCTTCGTCAATCCAACGCCTGATTTGCCCTTGGGCCAGTTGTTGTGTGGGCAGCACTTCATCAACAACCTGCCAGTCGGCCTGTTCATCACCGCTCGCTTTGACAAACTGTGGTGGAAATATGAACACTCACGGGCCTACCGAATGGCTTATGTCGAGGCTGGTCATATCTCCCAGACCTTTCAACTGGTGGCCACCGCACTTGGGTTAAGCACCTGGCTGACGGGTGCACTGGCCGACGACCAGGTCGAAACGTTGCTGGGGATCGAGGACAGCGCCGAACAACCGTTGTTTTTTGTCGGCTGCGGCCAGAGTGACGGGCAAGTGATGTGCAAGGAATTGAAAGCACTGCTAAGCAGCCGGGGGCCACAACAATGACCGAGCCTCGCACAGACGACCTGTCACTGCCCGACGCCTGGGCGCAGCGCTATACCCTCGGTGACTGGAACAGCCGAGCTTCGGTACGCACCAGCGAACATTCCTATCAATTGCCATCCGATCTGGAACGGCAACTGGAAACACGACACTGGTTCCCGCCCGCCTTCCTGTCCTACCTGAATCACCCGGCGATCGAAGCCGCCGGCAGCGCGATCATCCATCGATTGTCGGCCAACCATCTGGTGTATTTCCTCGACTACACCACCCGGCTCGAACATCGGATCGTCAACCGCTCCGTGGAAACCATCGTCCACGATGAGCTCGGGGTGTCCATCCCCCGCCGAATGAAAACCGCCGCCCTCCAGCTGTATACCGATGAGGGTTATCACGCGCTGTTCTCCAACAGTCTCGCCGAGCAGATCGCCGACCTCTACGGCATGAACCAGCGCCCGGTGATGCCACGTCGCATTACCCGACTGAACGCCCTGCTTGACCAGGCACCTGACAGGCATAAGGCGCTGGCCTGGTTTCTCGTCGGTTTCGTGTCCGAGACCATCATCGCCCGGGAACTGCTCGAGGTTTGCCGCAACGAGCTAGTGTCCAGCGTCCAGGAAATGCTCAGGGACCACCTCGCCGACGAGGCCCGGCACAGTCGTTATTTTTGCCAAGTGTTCCATTATCTGTGGCTGACCCTGAACAGCAGCCAACGCACGTTCGCCGCGAAACTGCTGGTGGACATCATCCTGATGTTCTTTGAGGTCGATGAGCGATGGCTGAAGGGAAGCCTGAACAGCGTGGACCTCGGGGAAAATTGTGTCGCAGAAATCCTCAGTACCTTGACCGGCCCGCAAGCCTGCCTGCAGCGCGCCCGATCAGGTGCTGGCGCGACGCTCCAGGCAATGGAGAAGGCAGGTTTTTTCGACCTGCCGTTTAACCAGCAGCTCTTCGCACAGGCAGGGCTTGTCGATGGATGAAGGAAAATCCGCGGTCAGTGTCAAACACCGCCGCTCTGCCATCACCCTGTTAATGACCATGGTATTGCTCGGGGTCTTCCCTCTGGATGTCCTGCTGCCATCGTTCCCGGCGCTGGCCGAACACTTCCGGACCACCCCAGGCGACATCGCGTTTTCCATCAGTCTGTTTGCCATCGGGATCGCACTGTCCCAACTGCTGGTCGGGCCGCTCTCGGATGTCATCGGGCGTAAAAGTCTGCTGCTGGGTGGGATGGCGGTCTCGATTGTCGGTGCGACAGGTTGCGTGCTGTCCACCGACTACGCCTGGTTCCTGGTGTTCCGGGTGGTGCAGGCCATCGGCTGTGGTTGCTTCGTACTCTCGCAGGCGCTGATCCAGGACCTGTTCGACGGCAAGGAGCGGGATCAACTGCGGATTCTGATGGTTACCGCCAGCGGCATCTTCATTTCCGTCTCGCCACTGGCTGGCACCCTGTTGCAACAGGCACTGGACTGGCCCGCAAGCTTCATTGTCTTTATTGCCCTCGCCGCCGCCGTGTTCCTCAAGGCCTGCTTCTTTCTTGAAAACCGGCACACCGCCACCACCCCGCGCCGAAGCATTCTTCAGTCCTACCGGCGTGTCTGTAGCGATGCAGGGTTCCTCGGCTATTGGCTGATCGCCGCAATCGCCTTCACCTGCCACTTTTCCTTCATTGTCATCTCACCCCTGATCTTCATGGAGCAGTTACAGCTTTCAGCCTACGAGTTTTCCCTGACACTGCTGCTGTATGGCGTGGCCTACATCTTCGGCGGCATTGTCGCTCGAGCCCTCGCCGGGCGGATCGCGGCCCATACACAGATCGTCGTCGGCCTGGGCCTGATCTTCTTCTCAGGGCTGGTGATGCTCTTGCTCTCAAACCTGCTGGGGCTTTCAGCCCTGACCGTGCTGATCCCGATGATCATCTGCACCGCCGGCACGACCATCGTCCGCCCTGTCGCCACCTCCAAAGCCATGGAAGTGTTCCCGGACAATGCCGGCACATCGGCGTCGGCCGGAAACACGCTGGTGTTCATCTGCGGTGGCCTGATCAGCGCCCTGATCAATCTCAGTGGAGCCCATCTGCAAACGACTCTGGCGTTGAGTTTCCTAGTCTTGAGCACCGTCGGCGTTTCCTTCAATGCGCTGATCACGCGTCGGCAGCTCTCGTTGAATAGCGGGTGATTCCTGCCGGTCGTCATCCCACACGCCCCGTCAGCGCTGGATCCCCCTTTTCCGGCATTCCCTCCTGACGCCAGCCGTGTAGAATCGCGACATTCATCGCCAGTCATCCCCCGGCGGGTTTATGAGCTCAAGCTGAAGCGCGCGGCGATC